>Ga0307517_10000477_pt1 | contig 68604 bp, 69 predicted proteins | sample 23_EM_MG_FD_194515 | JGI IMG/M metagenome (GOLD analysis project Ga0307517, IMG submission 194515) | Populus trichocarpa ectomycorrhiza microbial communities from riparian zone in the Pacific Northwest, United States - 23_EM | ecosystem: Host-associated > Plants > Roots > Unclassified | place... | reverse complement strand
AAAAAAGTGAAAAAAGTTTTTAATTTTTCATAGTGAATATTTAAGCGAACTTTTGTGTTGTGGTATCGCCAAGACTTCATACAATGGATACAGCATTTCTTACCCTGAGCCTGATTCTACTCATGGAATCTCGCACTGTAGCGAGATTGCTTATATGACAGGGTTAGGGCCCGCTTTCGCAATAGGGCCGTCTAGCAACCGGAGACGACGCCAACCCCTAAGGGGGGCTTGATGGTGGAGGGTGTGTAGGGGGAGTGGATGAATGTGTGTTTACCTAATATACTGTCTACTATGGTTTAGTCTGGAAAATTTGATTAACTGACGTGAGGTGTACAACCCTCCAGGTTCCAATTCTCAACAGCAGATATTGGACAGACAAACAATACCTCCAAACAAACAGAAGACGAGAATTGTCTCTTCGAACTTACGCCGGATAATGAGCAAGGCAATTGGTGATTGCGGATGGAAAATAGAGCTGATTGGTAGCCAGCCTTGTTATTGTGGGCATGATAGGCGATCGCACGTTAATGGTGTTGCTAGACGGAGATAGCAAGGCGCGCTCTCGAGCAGCGTCCTGATTTAACGGTCTAGCAGCTAGAATATAGGACTGTTGAAAAGTAGGTCAAGCATTTGGCCATGTTTATCGCAATAGAATGTTGATTGAGACGCGACAACCTACACGAGTTGTCCAACCAAAATGTCAAAGCTAGATGGATAGGTAAACGGGCCCTTAATAAGCAAGTCTGCACTGGTGCAAGATTGCTTATGTCATCCTCACTTTGTAGGTTAGGCAATGCACAATGCGAGCAGAGGTAAAGACTAGGCCCAGCTGGATACTGTACTCAGATATAGAAGTGAAAAACCGAGTATGACAAAGAAAGGCTAGAATCTCGGGAATCTTATAGATTAGTAATTAGAAGAAACAGGCGGGGATTGGGGCGTTAAAATTTAGAATGGTTCAATGGAATTGACGCATTAATACTATCGTGGAAAAATGGCGAACGCGTTAGACAATGAGGCAACAGCCGCGTTCCAGCTAAAGCGAAACTAAGATAGCCGAGGTAACGGGAGGGCCAAAAGAAACCGAATTCGCCATAATTTTCATAGATATAAAGCGCTGGTTGGGCATGTTCATGAAAATCCTCGCCGGGGTCAATCCGACTTTTTCCCGATGATTCCAGTCTTCTGCCGTTAAAGGGTCCCCATGGAGACAGGCAGGCGCTTCCCAGTGGCCCCCTGGCTCTATTGATACCTGCAGGGTGCTCTCTGGAATAGCACTGCTACAGGACAGCTGACATCTTTTCAACTCCTACAATACCCTGGACTCTTAGACAACACTGGGGCTCTTGGGAGCAGCACAACTACTCGACACTTATCTTGAAATCTCAATCATGTCATACTAAACTAAAACGTTTTGAGCCTTTCTCATGATACAAGCCTTAGCACGTAATTCATAGGAACAGAGCCCTCGAAGGAGGACTGTGTAGCTCATTGTTCCATTATTTAGATTGGCAGAGAGCTGTCAACAAGACTATTTTGCAACCACAACTCACGATTTGGACCCAAGCTCCTCTCTTGTAAGGAGAGTTATGCGCTTCCCTTATATCGCTTCTTGCGCAATATTTACTCTTTAAATACACCATTGTGGATATCTAGCAAACTTCCCACCTAGATCCCTATAGTCATACCAGAGTAACTTGGGTTTAAAGAGGTGACGATCAACTGACGAATATCAGTTACTGTAAGCATGTACACTCAACCCGCATGCTATAAGGGTGCTCTATCAGGAGAGGACTGTTCTCGGAGCCTCTGGTGGCCGGTTGCGAGTGCTTAGAGACGCGAGAGCCGGCTGTAGACCTAGCTCCTTATTATGGTTTGAACAATGTTTGTGAGTTCCCACCTCGCTTGGCCTTGCTCATTGTCCACCGCCGCCACTATTATATTACCCTGGCTTAGCCCTTCCAGATTAATCATAATATACTGTATTCTAGTCTCCTCATTTTCCAGCGACACCAAACTTGCCTGGTTAAACCCTTTCCAGCACCTATCGCCCATACTGCACATTGGCCGTCCCCTGTTTCCCCCTCCTACACTGCTTGTGTACTCTCCTCCGCCCTCCTCGACACCCTTCTGTTCCCTCTTCATTTCTCTGCCTGCCTGCCTTCCTGCCTCCCATCTAGCACTCTATCTTTGTCCATTATCACCCCTCTAGTAACTTCTAGCACCATACATTTCTTATCGCAACCATCTTCCCCTTTTTCAATACTGGCCTGGGAACATTAATAGATCAATTGATACTATCAGGCTTAGATCCCGATGATGGTGGCGTCCCCTTTGAGTGAGGATGGGTTATCCCATGCTCAAGCATCATAGGCAACCAGGGTATACCTGGGGCAGGTGCTTCGAAACCCCTCCAACCATTGAAGTTTACCGGACTGACACGGGAGGTTGAAAGGCAAGGCCCGGTACGCGCTCTGCAATCATTTCTCGCCGGCTTAACCCAGGCGCAAATGGCTCTTCCGGCTGGTGATCTGTTAAACCTGCACAATCAACATGGTAAGGTGTTATGGGTAGTTGTTAGTCATATCTGGGATGACTATCTTCTTCCAATGAAGCTTTCGGAGCATTACCAGGGGGGAAAATAAAGATTTATGGAGAACGTCTTCTATGCCCAATTTGTGGACCCTACTCTCGAATTTGCGAGTGTGAGCAACAACAAGAAGTTGCGGAACATTAAAACCTTGGAGGTAGTATGGGAGAGAGGTGGGAGAAGAAAATTGATTCAGATACTGACCATCCTTTGATTTTGTCTGAATACACTATTTGCGTGAAATGGCAAAGCTTGCCAACAGCCGAATTATGTCAGATGCCAACAAGTTTCAAACCACACAATGAAGGCCCGTAGACCCTATCTTTGTCTAGGAAGGAAACAGAGTCGGCATCAGCTCCTCTAAGCCAGGATCAAGAGCAACCCGCAGCTCCTAGGCAAAGTTCTGCTCCTAGGCGACGTTCTGCTCCTAAGCCCCAGGTCCCTACCCCCGCTTTGGATTCTCGTCTAGAAAGCCCACACCTTTGCCTCCCCTGCGGGTCATCATACAGCCCCGAGCGGAGCCAGCCTCCACGGAGCGGCCATATAGCGAGTAAACATCGGAAGATAACCTGCTTCCTGTAAGGCACTCTACCCCCGATTCTGATTCTTACCTAGAAACCGTGTCCCCTCAGCCTCCCCCTCTGCCATAGCAGAGCCCCTAGCCCAGCCCCCTCTGCAGAAGCGCCTCTACATGCCAGGAATTAACATTCTTGCCGTAAGTCACATTTTCAGCCTCCCCGATAGTTGGGCAGATAATTGACCTATCCATGCATCTCTGCTGAAATGAGAGTTTTACAACTGTCCTGATGTGTGCCAATTGCCCGATCCTGGGTGCACTATGGCAATCCATACCCAGCTGAACGTTTTCCTCCGCTTGGCCAAACTGTCCAACAATACCGGGCCTACCTACGAGTTTCACACTTTACTCAGGCAGGCTCTAGTCCAACATCCGAGTCTGTATCTGACGGCTTTGGCTGCTATGAGGACAACCAAGTATCGCTTAGTATCCCTGCCGGTTCCACTTATCAATTATACTTCTGTTAGTTCCGATTTGATGCATTCTACATTGCCCTTTGAGAAGTATATCACAAGCAAGATGGAAGTCCAGGAACGCGTTTACTTTACCCTCGCAATGCTTCAACCTCATGTATTGGAACAACTTTATGTACCCGGGGATTGTGGGAGCCTGGGGGGCTAACTCCGGTAGCGATTTGCATATTGCGGTGAAGCAGATAGATCCGCAAGACGATTCAGCCATCTTCCACCAAGCAGGAGAATTGTTTGCTATGCTTTCCCAACACATATTGTGTGCCGAGCTTGATGTTCCTCAGGATTACCGTTCTCGTGATTTAGCCTTAATTGGTACTATTCATAGATATTATTTTACCCTTCTTTTCTCATTGCCATTGTCTTATTGCTGGGGATTGGTATAGGTGATTTTCATATTTTAACGGGAGTCTGGATACTCGTTTGTGTTGTCCACCTTGCTTATTTTTGCATCCAAATTGAACTATGCATTGATGTATAGGCTTTGTTTTAGTCTTCTTATCACTTGAATTTTATAGAGATTGCTTATATTTTGGCCATAGTTTGATCAATCACAGCCGTCTCGGAATTGATTCTGGCTTCAAGATCACCACAGGTCATTCTAGATCAGTTGGAATATAGCGGTAGGATTACCATCAATACAGCTATTTTGATATTCATACCTTATGGTTATTGCTCTCTGGTATTTTATGTTGTTGTCAATCATGAAACCTTAATCCACCTCTCCACTGCACTAGACAAGCGCAAAGTAATATTGAGTTTAACGGTTAGCCACAGTGCAACTCCGAGCTAGCGACCGCAATTTATGATCTATTTCTTTCTCCGATTCGGGGTATCCAAGCTAGGTGCTACAGTGACTACTCTGGGTACGACAAAACTGGGCGGACGACGAACAGGGATTCCGGCATCACATAAACACGCAAGAGCTGTCCAGCACTAACTACGGTGAAAGAAGAAGCGGCTGAGGTGAAACTTATAATTGCGTCTAAACAAGAGCCTTGAAACTCATAGTTCTGGCTACAAAGGGTTAACATACAGCGTCTCATTGCGATTTCATGACAAAACTAGGGCAAAAGGCTTTTTTGACGCAACTAGCGCTGGGCCACCCTTCCTGTAGCACTTGATAGGGAAAAGTAGATTTGTCACGGTTAGGGTTACAAAAAATGACTTGTAATTAATCATCCTTCCAGTTTCCTCGTACCCCTAGTAGAGATTACTTAAAGCACATTTTTCCACTAGACAAGCCCAAAGCCAGGCATATGTAAAACGAGAACACTAGCCCACTATGCATAGCATTTCTTGATTTCTAGGAGTATCAGTCAAATGTAGCAATAACACGATCCACCCATTTTGCTTCCCCACAGAATATCCGATCTGCCAGGGCCTGCGGGTTCACTCTCATCAAATCCAGATACACAGTATATCTCTCAATCAAGGTGTTAACTGGCACTAATTCCACCTCCTGAGGTCGTGGAAAAGGGCGCCTACTTGTTCCCTTTCGCTGTACCCAACCAATTTCGAGCAGAAATGCCATTGAAATCTTTTGCTGACCTGATCTTGCTGTTAGCATTCTTTCTTCCAACCAAGTTATATATGAGGCTTACTTTGCTTTTCATTTAGGCAGTCTACAAACTCTTTTACCGCCAGCTGCGGATGGCGAAACCACATCATTTTAAGAAATAGTACAGCGCGCCAGCGATCCTTCTCTCGTGCCTTCTTCTCATGATCGGCAAATTTAGTCCCTCCTTGATTCCTTGGGCACCAGGGTAAGGGTGTGGGTATTGAGAGAACTGAAGTTAGAATTAGGGCTAGTTGGATGATTGGGTCCTCCAAATCGAAGGTGTCAAGAGTTACTTGGATTTGCGTGGAGATAATAGCGGTTAGGTTTGACTCTCGATAAAGGCAAATAAGGCCATTGCACCCATCCTCGATCGTTTTGGGCAGTTCACGGAATGGTGTTTGGAATAGAAAGGTTGGGGAAGATGGTGGGGGATCTTCAATTCTCTCATGAAAGATGCCACTGCGTACAGATAGAGTGGCTCTATCTAACAGATCTTCGATACCTCTTGGTTTCCATGCTGCATGTCCTCCATTGGACCCCGGGTTCCTTATTCGTCGGAGCTGGATTGTCTTTCTGTATGAGAGCTTTTCACGAAATATACCTGGAATCTCTTCAACACGTAGCTGAACCAACGAGGATTCAATACTGGCTGTGCAGGCCCTTGCGTCCAATGGCTTCAAGCGAGTAGGAACGTTTTGCAGAGCTAGGGCAATACACAAGTGCCATGTCGCATTCCGGTGTGCGAACGGCTTGGAATTCTTGTTAGGATTGCGCCAATCCAAGGAGATAAGGGACTCATAAAGGCGTGCGGTGTATTCTGGAAGCGGCCAGAACTCTGTTTCTCTATTTGCATCCTTAGTACCGATGCATTTTTGAATTAAGGAGGACAAGCTGTCCAAAGTTAGCTGTAGATCAAGCAAGCAAACAACTGCATTACTTACTTTCCACGACAAAATGGGTTATTCGCACTACCGAAGTCTGATAACCGTTCCTCACCCTCATGAAATTGTCTCAGAATCGTGGATCTTTCTTCCTGGCTTATGTCTCTTACTAGTAGCTTCTTATTTCGTAATTGTTTGCTTGCTCTCCGGAGACTAGTCTGAAACCATTCCCTTGTTTCCGGAACCATCAAAGACTCTAGGATCGTATGGATTGTGTGGTATAGATGATCAATGGTGTCAATTCTCGCAAACAGGGTGAAAAATGCCCAGTAGTGATGTGCCTTTGCTACACTGGCTCCATAGTGAAATTTCATGGCATGAATATAAGTTAATTCGGGCAATAGAGCGTTGCCTGTTGCCTTTGGCCAACCGTCTTCACAGACTACGCCAGTGAGTAGCGACAATTTCTGGGGGTTGATGTGGGGAAATCCGTGATAGTTGATACTGTGGGATACGCCAAGGTGGTTCCATAGCTTTGTAGGGCAGATTCGCACCTCTCCTGTAAATGCATACGACGAGAGCATTTCTAAATGGGCGGAGCATTCCACTTTCCCAATATCAAGAGACTCGGACCCCGTCCTTCTAAACTCGTGATGAATCTCAGTCAAGACCAAGTAAAACATATTTCCGAACGCTCCTAAAACTCTAGGAAAAATCTGTTCCATCCCCTGTCAGTCAGGCTCTCAGCACCCGTCAATGTGTGGAAGAAACTACCTCTGGGTCAAATCTGATGAGCCACTTCTCCCAAACATTGATGTTTTCATGCCACCAATATACATATGGAACTACACCGATCTGAATAATATAATCCAGGCTGCGTCTTTCCGGTGTGACTTGGTCAATACGCACGTTGATAATCTGCTCGAACCGGTAGCCAAACGTTTCAGTGGCAATGGCTGCCGCAATCTGATCTACCTCCCGGGCTATTGGCCGTTCAGCCCGGTCTGCATCAGAACAACTCTGTAAGCGCATTAATATGCGGCTCTGCACTTTTAATGCCTTGTCACTTGCTAGCTTGTGCCGTAAACCTAACCCTGCCTGCCAGAACCGCTTTCGAGGTAAGAATACCTTTGGGCTGTGCCGAATGAGCTGCTTGATCATAGAATATCCCTGAAATGGGCCTGGGAAGAGAACCTGTTTTCCGCTGTTCACATTCGAGCATGTTTGCATATGGGGTTTGCATAAACTATCGTTAATCTCGGAGGGTGCTTGTTGTGCTTGAAAGTTGCCTGCACGGGGAGAGAGTCCGAGCGGATAAAATGAATACCCGCGCATGGCGTGTCTGTATTGCTCTTCAATTGCCCTTCTATCTCCCAAAATGGCATAGGCTTTCCCCTCATTATCTTCACCAGTAATGTTTGCCGCCACAGCGCAGGAAAAGGTTGCTGCATTATCGATGTTGTACAAACGTTCTAACTCGCGGGCCAGATGTTTTTCAAAGTCCATTTCAGGATCATCAGTCAAGAGTTTCACATCCTGCCCATAGTCATATGCGTGAAGGCATGGGATGTGATCATTCCAAAAGCTGTCAGCAGGATCGCCGGAAACCATATCCGTCTCCCACAAATGAAACAACTCATCCTGAAAGGCGTACCATTGCCGAGCAGTCAGCTTGACTCGGTTCTGGTCACTGCCTGGGCGGGTCTTGTTTTTCAGGGACCATGAGCGCTCGACTCCACTGCCAGCTAAACGTGGAGAATGCAGAAATAGGTTAATCAGATAATCCGTTAATTTCACCGCACGCTCTCGTTTCAAAGGGCTGTGGACCATCCCATTGGTTATTACTTTGTTGAGTTGGTCAAAGTCGAGAACCTCAGGAGCCTTGGGAACAAAGATCAGATACCACTCAATCCGTGATTCACTTTTGGCTAGATAAAAGGTACGGCCCTCCAATGTATGGGCGAGGTTAAACGCATGCTTGCTCATATAGGGCTTGGCCCAAGATGCAAAAGACAGTTCCGCAGTTGAGAACAATGATTCCTTTTCTGATGTAAGTGGACGCATTGGCATGCCCGTAACGCAAGTATAATCCAAATGGTACTCTATATCAACTGTGTCGCCAGGCTTAATATTCCCACCTTCGGCAACCCAGTCCAGGTGTTGCCTGTTCATCAAAAGGCTTTGAGCATAATGTGACGACTCGCCTGGTTGCGGGGATGAGAAGCGCCGGATAAAATCGGATACTAGTAAGATACCATCCAATTAGGTTATTAGATACTAAGACATCGGAGTTGGAAGCATGCCGTTCAATTTATCATCTGTCTCGACTAGCGAGTATGACGTCCTGCAGAACTCTTCTTCAATATCTTGCTCCAACTCTGCTTGAGAACAATCAGACGGAGTCTGTGACCCGGTTCCGGAATTGTTGCTATCATTTGAGTCATCTTGTGGAAAATAGCTGCCATCATCTGACTCATCTTCTGGAAAATACTCGGCCGCACATTCATTATCAGCTGCCTGAACAATAAAGCAGTCGTCGACATCGCAGTTGGAATATAGCTGAGACATGCTACTGAGTTAATCGTGAGGCAGGATTGCAAGTGTGGAATGCAAGCAGAGGATCTTCGATAAAACAAATCAGGGGTCAGATAGGAAGCAGGATTGAAAATGTGGCTTTGGGTAGGCATGTTCTGGGAGCTTGGTGTCAGCTTGATAAGATATCTTATTATGTCTATATATAAGAGGGAAGTTTGCGACACTGTGGATCTCCTCATCACATACTTGACCATACATCTCCACCAACACATTTTACCACACCTACACTTCCAATACCTGTATACATTTCAGAGACTAAACCAATTCCTAGCACAATAATGCCTTCTGCCACAATTTTTAAACAATTGCAGTATGCGTATGTTGGCAGTGCATACATATTCTTTGACGACTGCGATTTCACCTGGACTATTGGAACAACACAGCAGAGAGATTTGGACCCAATGCATGTTGCGAAATTGGTGGAAAGTTTTGAAGCACAAGGAATCCAACAGGTGGCACCAGAAAACCATATTAGTGTGACTGTTAAACTTAGTAGCATACTAGAATACGGAACTGAAGAGCGACAGGCTTTGGGTATCCGGTTGAGGAAGGAACCTCCACTGTCGGATGCGAGACTTGACGATTATCCCCGCTTCCAAGGCTTTTTCGCAGCAACTGGAGTTAAGTTCGAGGTTCAGGCAGGCATGCATCGGCTTCATGCAATTCATGAGTTTGCATCGAGACAAGCACTACTGCAACCTCCAGTCATCATAGATCAGGGCTTTGTCACTGATGTCTATGATCCACGTAAGCTATTCTCCCTCCTAAGGGCTTGCGCATTTCAGCAAAGACAGGAAAAAAGATTCTTCGTTGCTGTACAAGTCTCTCTAGAGGCAAGGGCTATGATTTCTGATCCTCCTAGACACAAATGAGTACTTGCTTGTTAAAGTTGACACCTAACTCAAGTGGTGTACAGATCGGATAAAGCTAGTGGATTTGGAACTGCTCCGCTCTAACCTGCTTTTAGTGTGCAAACCGGATAATGAAGGGAGAATATGGTGGCGGATGGCTTCGTTATTCGCATCTATCCGGGCCGACAGTCAAGGGGATATAGTCGACTACAACCAATTCAATCAGTATGTCTTAGGCAAGGATTCTGGCACCAACAAGAGAACCATTTCTCTTTTCAAATCGCACTGGCAACAATACATTAGCAAGCTGCTTTGCTTTCCCGCCTATCAAGACGAGTTTAAGATATCATCCTGGGACTCCTTTCTCCCATGCAGGTTACGTGAAGTAATTGACCCGCACATCCACTAGTAGACCTTCCTCTTTTATCAGATACAGCACCTACTAACCTTTAAGTGTAGCCTTGGTATAGGAGAATAGATAACCTGCACAACCACTTATCCAACATTGTTGGGGGTGAGGGTAGATTCAAGCACCTGGATTCCAAGTCATTGGAGGTTTTGAGGCAGATTCAGAGACCTCGTACAGAAGATTCTCTAAGGGACTTTTTCACTGCAATCCAAAATAACGATCTGAAGAGGGATACAGGTCTGGAGGGTGACAACAAAAGGCGGCGTGATCTATTCACTAAGATGACGACTCAGGAGTACTACAGTTCTCTGGATGCGTTGATCAAACTCGATCAGAACTATGTATTTCCCTCTTTAAATGAGTTGACACGGGATAGCAAGAAGGGTGGGATGGCAATTGCGAACCGACTTGGAATGCATGTTTGTCGATGGCTGCACCCTGACTCGATGCAGGAAGCAAAAACCTCCCTGGTCAATTCTCGCAGCTCCATTCGAGAAGTGCTTTCCGCTTTTCCCATAATCCTGTGTGATGCAATAGGAACGGCCCTTCCATTAGCACCTGCCTCCGGTACCAATCAATGCGATGGTGCTGAAGGCGTAGGAGTTCCTGTCATACCAAGAGCAACACTCACTCACTTTGAGGATGCACTATGCCAGCTGTCAACCAAATATCCTGTGGACTTTACTGCTCAGACTTCAGGAAGAAAGCCACTCTCGTCATTGGAGAGCCTCGTGAAGGATACTATTCCTGAGTACAGGAGACGATTCGTGGATACTGCCGGATGGAGGGCCCTGATGGAGCTAGTAGTGGCCTATTTTGGGGCCGACCGCCTACTGCACAAGACTGTAAAAGGCTTTGTGCTAGCCCCAATTGTGCCAGTGAGTACATTATTACAATACAGTGGACCAAGAAGTGAGCTAATGATTACAGAATGCTCCAATTGAATTTAGGGTCAAGGATGTTGTTGTTACTCACACCTCTGCAGCAATTTTTCCTCACCGGAGGATATCCAATAATCCTGCCCTGCTGTCCTTAGAGGCGCTTGATGAGCTTAGAACTCTTCAAGATGAACTTTTGTTAAGGTGGCAAGTGAAGTGGACTGAGGGATTCCTTGCTAAGGGTCATAATATGACCAAGGAGGAAATCGGGGGCCACGAGGATGTCGATGCTGCACTAGATTGTGCTTCAAAGGCACTAGATTCCTATAAGCATGAGCTCGCTCACCGTCAAGAGAGAGGCCTTGGAATTCATGACCCGGATCCTTATAGTAATCAAGGTAATAAACGTCCTCATGCAGGTTCTTATTCACAGCTTATTCCTTGTACCGTTGTTTTCCCCTGATTAATTACTGAAAGTTTAGTGCTCCCTCTTGTACCAAAGTCTGCTCTTACATGTTTGTTTTAATTTTCTAAATATTTGATAGTATTATCTGCCTTGTCCTTCGTATATTTTTGCTGCTAATTTCGGCTTGACTGAGATAAGAAGAAATAAATAGAAAAAGGTTATGGAAGGAACAAGAGTGCTAATTCGTCCGGGCTGAAGTGTTAGCTCCTGATGTTCTAGAATTGGCGGGCCACCAGCCGAGAACCCCACCTAACGGCACGGATATTTTGAATTGTGCCACCCTGGCCACAGCCAAGGCCTGGAGTCAAGTGAACCAAGTCATCGCTTCCCGTCATAATCCAAACCGTATTGGAGAAAGTGAGGTGAATAAACCTTAATCAATGAATATTAATGGCGACCGAAGGCTAAGATTAACCTTCCTGTTGCAGGGTTCGAAATCACAGGCAATTTTGTACGGAAGCTCGGATGCCGATAGCCCAATAGCGTCACCATCGCCAACTGTTTCTGTCATGATTCTGGAGAAACGTGCTTCCCAACAAGATGTCTTAGTATTTATCCAGTCGAATAATGGCCTAATTGATAGGATACTAACAGTTACTATTTCAGGTGGGCGACATGCAGAGATCCAGCTGGACTGAGTTACTTAATGGAAGTCCTACACCGGAGGTTGAACCAGACCTAGACCTATGCAGGGTTGTATTCCAACAGCAGAGCAAATCTTTTATTCCAGGAGCACCGGATGACGAGAGAATGACACACAAGGAAGAGGGGGGCCTGCTAGTCGGCTCACAAGGAGGTAATACAAGCTCACAGGATCTGTGCTCACCGAGCAAGGAATTGCGAGAGATAATACCTGATGTGTATCTGGACAATACGAGCACAGATGCAACTAAGGTACATGATCAAGCATCAGAGCAGGGAAGAAAAAGGAAAATGACTACACGTCAACAGGTCATAGATATACGTCAGAATATAACTTCAACACATGAGAGGAAGCGGCGCACACATGGCTTTGAAAGCGGGAGACCTGTATCAGAGACTCTGCCTGCTGGACCAACCGGGGCAGTAGCACGGCCACGAGATAGACCTAGCTTAGCTTCTATTAAGGTTACGAGTACCCATATTAAGGGAAGGAGTGGAGGTGGGAATCGAGCGCATGACAGAGTTTAAGATTGATGAGGAGCACAGGGAGTGCGAGCGGTTGGAGGAGCTGTCAAGAGGCAGAATCAGGTGTAGCCATAAATAAGGCAAGATGAACTAGCCAAGAAGAAATAGGAAAGATAACCGATGAATTGATCCTGTCCTCCAAGCCCATGCTAGATCTCTGATATTCTAGGAAAATTGCGCTAGGAACCTGAGAGAGACTAAGAGTGAAAGCAGATGTTAAGCAAGGTAGACTGACTGTTATTAGAATAGCGCAAAGGAGTGCAGCATGATGTGCGCTGTATCATTCCTTAGGGTTACCATCCACTCACCGTATAGGATAACTGTAATACGTTACAGATACGAGGTATAAGACAAATGCGTGGAGCAACTGGGGACAAGTTAACTGGTTTCACCTTGCCAATATTGTGAAGGGGGAAAAAAGGATCTGTGCCTTTAAGCTATCACATCTGAGATGAATATAAGTGTTCTATCATACATAAAGTATTCTACTGAATAGCTAGCGCCCATTGATACCTGATAGCGAGCTATTCACACAAATATAAGCTACTATTCCATTTTTGACTGAAGTTTAATCAATTATATCGCTCATACCTGCATATTGCTCGCTATGATCAGCACAGACTATAGGGTTGGATAAATTCTCCCTTGCAAAAATTAACTGTGCCGACAATTGATAGTATTGCTCCTTATCACACGGCACTTCCAATGCAATCTAATCAAATTTCTCTATATCAAATATTACCCTCTTCTATATATTCTGCTATGCATTTACATTTTTAATTTATATCTTGATTTTCATGATATTGGGGTTGGCGGATGAGTGCTGTGAGCATCGGTGAAGGTGTCAGTCTGCTGGTATGAGGCGAATTTTGATGACAGCAAATAGGCTAAGGGTAAATACGGTAATGGGACTCCAACTATAGCCGCTCCACACTTCATCCTGCATAATAGCAAAAGCCTGAGCGTAAAGTTACTGACAACACACCAAGTCGGCAACTACTACTAGTCCACTAGTTGAATTATATCACTTTTCTAAGCCAGGAAAAAATGGCTTAGATACGAGGAACCATGCTGTTATTCGCTGAAGATTGCGCCGGAACCTAAGTTTTAGTCTCAGTCAAGGAACCTAAGTTTTGGTCTCAGTCAAAATAGTAGTAGCAACTCTGATATTTTTCCACCTCAACCTAAGGCTTAGTCCCTTCAATGTGAACATTCTAATATGCCGAAGAGTTTTCTTTCGGACTCCGGCTTCAGCTCCCGTGCAGCAGTTAGCGTTGTTCACGAGCCCAAGTCGCATCTAGACTCACGGGCTCGAGTCTCTTGGCGAGCCTGCTCGAGTGTTGGTGGCTCGAACAGGGTAGTGTTGTTCAAGCTGGCTCGAGCCACCAAGATGCCCAAGTCTCGAGCAGTCACGATACCTCCGGGCACAGCCCTTATCATTCAAAACAACCAACAATTGTATATAGCAACTTAAAAATGAATACAACTAGCTAAAAGACCTTCAAGTTCCAACTCCCCCGAGTCCAATGCCTGGGGAGGTTCACCATCTCCTTCCGTGTCTGCCTCATAGTTCCCATCTTCCCCACGGGTTTCCTCTACCTCTTCCCACGTTTCCACCTCCGGTAACCGCTGGCAGACCTCCTTAAAAAGCCGGCGATCTTTTTTCTTTTTCTTTAATATCATGTATTCGTTGATTAAGGTACAAGAAACAGTATGGAGCGCTAGCTATGACCGAAACAAAACCTATAAACAATCCAACGACCCGCTTCACCCCCTCATGGGAACAATCAAACCACTCAAACCCAGAGCCCATCCTCCCCCCTCGTAGCACCTAAGACGAAAGCAAGACGGAGCAAGACCTTCCTCCAGACACGTAAGGAAAGACAAGTATAGAAATGAAACCAGGGAAAGACACAAACCCTTCGGCGGGCCCCCCAAAACAAATGAAAGGATTTACACGGCACAAGTGCCGACAAAGAGGGAAGGTAAAACTACTGTTGCCAGATGCCCTAACGGAATCGTACTGAACCCCAAACCCATAGGGCTACAGGGCGAGCGGGTCGGGAACGGACTGTCCCCAGTTGTCGGCGAGCTTTCGGACTTTAGGACATGCCAAGGAGGTAGTGCTATACCATGACACGCCGTAACATACGCGGGGGTTGCGATCGTAGAGTAAATCGCTGGAGCGGGAGGAGGACAACGGGAGTCACCCGGCGAGGAGAGCCACTCAGCAGTGAAGGTGCCAGCTATCGTGAGGGGCAGTAGGGTGCCAGCCGGTGGGGCAGATAAGGTGCCAGCTCAAGAGTGCGTAGCAGTACGGTGCAAGCGGATCTAACGCATGGGAAGCGGGAGGAGGAAGGCTCGCCAATCAACCGAGAAGTGCGAACACGGAGGACGGAGACAGGTTCACGATTTTTCGAAAGCCGACCGTACCGACCGAGCAACTCAGGAGAGAGTGCAATAGCAGAGAGCAGGGCCACCAGGGCAACTACTTCACCAATAGCCCGAAACTAGCGACCGTGTGTTGATGAGGAGGGAGGGTTGCCGACCGTGCAAAACGCTAAGCGAGACGCGTCGCGAGATGCGGAGTGAGGGGTAGGAACGTCAACCGAAGCGTGCTTAACCCAAGACAGAACGGAACCAGAAAGGAATCCATAACCCCGTGAGGCGAGGCCACAGGCCCCAGAGAGAGGAAGGAGATGAAGGCGTGATGAACCCCGAGCAGTTGCCACGGGCGAGGTAGACAAGAGGCGGAGGACACTCTCATGATGATTTCCCATGGTGTTGAGATTTCAATCGCTGGAGGTGGAGCGAATGAGAAAGATGATTAAAAAAAAAAAAGCCGGCAATAGAGTAGCTTATATATATCGCGGTAAAGCATAGAGCGGCTGACTATGGGGACTTGGCTATTGCAATAACGCATGACGTTCCCGAAAGAAAGTACCTCAACCATCCAGAATGCGGTATTTGTTTCCACCACGATCATCGACGGGAGTCGCTGGTATTCTTGTTCGTCAAGTATCTCTCCAGGTTGCCGGGTTCCTGCGAGCTGACTGGCAATGCTAAATGGGTTAGAACGGCTTCCTGTCAGCCTGCGCTTTCCTGTATTCGTAGTCTCAGCCATTCGCTTTATCACACTTTTGTACTCTTCTTCCCAGGAATTGCAACTGAGAATGTAGTGCACGGAAATACTTTCCGAAAGCTGATGTTGCCGTATAACTTGGTGGATATGGACCCCATTTATGTTTACAATGGCAAAGTAGATCATATGCCTCTCCTCCCCATCCCCGACAGCAATAAGAATCCGTTGTCTGATAATCAATCGTTTTGCGTAGAGATAACCAGTAAATCGTGAATCAGGCTGGCTACTAAGAGTAGCGCCATCGTATTGAATACCTAACTAGTCTTTGTCCTTAGTGTTTATCTCTAGAGAATCGACTTGGACAGCCGCGATCACGAAGTTTGACCCCACCGCCCGCTAAGCTGCTCACGAAAATCAGGCGTCGCCCCTCACTCGCCCTAGCAGCACTCGTGCTAGCTGACGGCCTGGCAGGTGAGGTTGATGTGCTAGCCGCTGAAGACATAGTGCACTAGCCAACAAATTGGGTGTGAAAAAAGAACTGGGAGAGATCGTTTGGCAACTTTGCTTGATGTAGAGGTTGCCGTACAAGCTACGGGGGAGATACGAGGCAAGGAGACCAGGAGCTAGTGCGACACCGGTCAATCGCGTGGCAGGACACAAGAAAGTGGCAGTAGGAGGCAGTCACGATGCGGTAGAAGGAATTGAGTTGGGCCAGTAGTACGTTACGATGGTTTGATGGATAAGCAACATCAGTGCCAAGAGACTCGAGTCCGCTCATGGACCCCTGTTCGAGCCGACTCGAGCCGCCAAGAAACTCGAGTCGGCTTGCTTGTAGACCCTATCCTAACTAAAAAGCTAAAACAGATACCGCCGGTTTGTGGGTATAATGATTCTTACAGCAAGAGCAAGCGTGGCGAGGTTTTTGATTTGCCAAGTAGTCGACACTAGTCCTAAAACAGTTTCAGACCTCGGTACGAAATCAACCTCGCTTCTATTACCCTTAATTATTTCCCAATTGGGTATTCGACGCTAGTCCCAAACCGGTTTCAGACCTCGGTACCAAATCAACCTCCCGTATTACCCTGACCTTATTCCTTTCCCAATTGGGCATTACGCCACCAGCTACCCCTAAAGCTTTATCTTGTTCGTGCTATTCTCTTTCCCTCAGGCTCCTCCTGCCCACGCCCTCTCTGCCCTGAATTTTCGTTACTTTGTTGGCTTCCCGCCCTCTGCTTTGCCCCTACTCTCTCAGGCTGATTATCTGCGGCTCCCTTTGCCAGTACTTTTAGCCACCACCCGCCTCACAATATAGGCGTCACTATTGTTGCCTTACCGCTAGCAACTGTCTCACGAGACAGTCGCATCTATCATCACAGTTTCTCTCTGATAACAACACTCACTATTCCTACTTCTAATAGGGGCCTTGCTCTCGCTGCCGGCAGCTCTTGATACTTTGCCTTCTCTATTGCCGGCACCCTGTGCAGGAGTGGGGTTGGGAGTTGGAAGTTGGAACTCTTGGGGAAAACTTGAGAGAGAAGAAAACTCCTTCACCCTATGAAGCTTTTGTCATTGCATATTCCTTGTCCTTCTCCAGCATTGCCTCTGCATGGCTGCTAAAACTTCGAAATTTTAGCTTCTGGCTTTGGTTTGTTTAATTTTACTACACGAATTATTTCTCCCGGAGATCGTCAGCCCACTGCAAGAGTTAGCATAAGTGAACCTTGGGCTAGAACGAAGCGGTAGCCTTGACAGGTAAGAATGGGCTCGCCCTTTCTTTCTTTTTGTGTTTTGCCCAAAGATCAGCCTAAAGGAGGTCAGTTTTCGCTGTTCCCTTGCACCCTTATTCATGGATGAGAATTTCGGACGTCTTTGGGCCAGGTTCAATTACCATAAAAGGCTTAAATAGTAACAATTGAATAGTGTGCTATCAGCGCCAGAAGTCCCTTCATTGAGAAGGGAACAGCAAAACATAGCAAAAATACAGCCACTTCCCAAGACAAAAAAACAGGCACTTCCGGACCTTACTAAGGGAACGAAGTCTCTGCGCCAGACCCCTTTCTTCACAATACAATCAAGTGGCTTGCGTGTCGATCCAACAGTTACAGGATAGGGTGCGGAATTCCTCTACTCCAGCCGGAAGAAGAGATTCTAGGCGGCAATCGAAATGCACGGTATCTGGGCAATTGGCAACACTCTTCTTGGTCACATGAGTTGGCAATCAAGGAGGAGAGAGAGAAGAGGCTGGTTAAAGGGGAGCAGTTGGCTTGGATGAGCACGGGAGCCAAGACGATGGGCAGCGGGATTGTGGATATAGAAAACAGGGGATTGGGTGCAAGCGACTGGTGGAGTCTCACTGTAAATTAGACGCGCCCTTCCTGGAACTGAGGAAAATATCCGCCCACTCTCCGACTTAGAGAAGTCCAGTGTTGCAAGGGTCCAGTCCGTCCGTCTTTAGCCTAGGACGGGACGAACGCCAAGTTTGAGCCCTTTGGACAGGACGGGGCCCAGCTGCAGTCCGCCCTAACATATTCCCGCGACGGACGGCCTGCCCTATACGTGTCTTAGTTTATGTTTCATTTTCCAATTTCATAGTATTAGGTAAGTGTTATTGAGATGTGAAACATTTTTATTCTAATGTAGAGAAGCTTAGGCACTATTACGTATCAAATTTCGCTATCAATCAACCAATTCTTCTGGTGATATCCAATCCCGGTTCTGTGCACCCCGAGTACAAGATCTGAGTGAATGAGACCAAGGGAGGCGGACTCTGCTTTATCGCTAGGATTTCTCAACATGGTTAATCTTCGTCTCGAGGGTCTGTATTTATTCACCATGGCGGAGGTGTGGAGCAACCACGCAGTCTATAGGCAATGGGTTTCGCGGTATGGGTAACGACAGGGCGAGACGGTAGTGATGTGGGTATGCGGGGAGTATCCAGGGCGTATAAGGGACGGACAGCCATACTCAGGACGGTAGGTAACCTACAGGTGACGCCCGTCCTCATGCAGGATGCAGGTCCTTACTCAGGATGGTAGGTACCTACCGAAAGTTACCATTTCGAAAAAAGACTCCAGGACCCGTCAAACTACAGTCCTGCAGGTTTGGAAAAGACAGACGCCGTGGGCGGCCGCCCGTACCCACCCAGACCGGACGGAGGGCACTATAGGACACCAGCGCCCTGGCTTCCGGAAGTGACGGTTGGGAATACTGGAGAAGACGCGTGCAGCTGGAGTATTGTCTAATCTCAAGGCCTAGCAATTAGGCTGCGGATCTCCACTGCTGATAGGGGGGGCCCTGGAACGCCTCCGAGCTTTCGGGCACCAACACCTCGGCCGATCTGCATCCTCGGCAGCATGTCTATCCCCATCGGCTTTCAAAGATCCTCAATATGGCTAGTCCACCACCTAGTTACTCAGACGAGGTTTCACCCATCTACCGCTTTCTCAACAAGGCAGCCTGTCCGCCCTGAAGGCGAACGGTGTTAAACTGTTCTGTTCGGTCTTTTTTAAACTTGCCCTACTCGCGCGTCTTTGCCAAGAATACCTCCGCTAGCCGATACCTAGGTACTTGTGCACTAAATGTGGACTCTGACGACAGCAACAACCAGTGGCAACTTCAGTGAGCAAAGAATACTTGTACCAATCGTGTTCTTGCATACACAGTGCCAATATTCCCTTGGATCTCAATACACCCCTCTGAACCCTAATCAAGAATAACGACTGGTTTCTTCTTTTCTCTTACTCTTCAGAATGTAGATGTTTGGTATACGGGTCAGGAGATGATTGTTTATTGATCATATGCAACACCCTGTTGTAGAAGTAGGTATTCTTCATGTCCTGCAATCCGGACTGAGCCTAGAAAGTACTCCACTTTCGGCTAACGGAGGTATTCTTGGCAAAGACGCACGAGTACAACCTGAAGCCAAGACTATAGCCCCACTATCCCAATCAAACATGTTTTGTCCCCGAGAGCGCGCTCCAATTAACTTAGTAAGCAACCTCGCACCGGTGCGAGATTGCTTATGTCATCTCACATTCCTAACCCTAGCTTTGAATTAGTAAGCAATCTCGCACCGGTGCGAGATTGCTTATGTCATAATTTCCTGGGCACAACTTTCGATAAGCTTGTCAACCTCATTTGCAGTGTAGCAACAACATGTCTCAGCCTCTCTTGAGCAACATCGGGATTATCCTACTCCTCAGCCAAATATTCCTTGTCCTGCAGTGCTTTCTCATGAGTTATTAATCGTGCGCAGTTACTTGTGGCTGGCAAATAGCTATGTTTCGCAAATCACCACCTCACAATCGCTTCTTGGCTTTCCGCTATCGTTAATGGACAATTCCCTAATGCGTTCGAGTTGTTCTGCATGCCGTAGAGGCGAAACTGGAGAAGCTAGCTTGTCCACATATTGAATCTTGGGGCCGTTCTTATCGCCTTCGACGTCAGCCGCGGGGAACATCCCTTTCCAAATTCTTTTCTGGTTCGACCTGGATCTTGGTAACAAGCTTGAAGCTTCAGGTCATTGTATTCACATAAAGAACCCGAATATTTCTTCTAGTCTCTTGAGTTGGCAACCCCTCTTGTTAAACACGAACTCCAGAATCTGTTTAAAGATGTCCCAGCAGGTGGGCTCAATCGCGAATATGTAGAGCAGGTTCAAACTTGGCTCAACGAGAAGCTGGCCAATATGGTGAGACCTTGCAGCTGGTCCACAGGTCAGCTTTTCTTTAGTCTCATGAATGCTGAGCGCTTTGCTTTCTTTTTCTGTTCATTTACAAGTGTTCTTTTCCAACCGGACGGGAGCCTTAAGTCAGGCAAAACTAATATATCGTAAGCAGGATTCATGTACATAAACGTGGTTTCAGAATGGCCCATCCCAATATCAGTAGTTTTATCGCTTTAGTGTGATGATGTGGGGTAATTGTCGGATAGTAACCTATAGGTAGGTCATGTGGCTATGCAGCGGTGCGGATGGATTGCAGCTGTGCAGATGGATGGATATGGAGGTTTGCAGTCATGCAGGTCTGTGGCTATGTGGCTATGTGGCTATCCAGCTAGGAGATGGACGGGTATGGAGCATGTGGCTTTGTGGTTTCCGACAGTTCAGACGCTATGCCGGTAGGCATATGGCTTTTGTTCCATGGTTTCTTTCACACGCTATGCCATGAGGCATATGGTAGTTTGCGCATTGTTGAGCCTCAGGTTCTATGTATTCTGGACCTTGGGATGGTTCTAGAGTACGGAAGATCAGGTTTTGTCCGCAGCATTTGTTTCCTTATAGTTCATTTAGTTTAGGCTGTGTTTGGTTAAACAGAGATATATATCTTGTAGCCTGTCCTTAGCTAGTTTCGAGCATCAGAGTTACTCAGTATCGATCCTTTATCCTCCGCATTACCACTCAGAGTCTATTGTGATTTCACCGCTTCCTTCGTTAGGCTCGAACAGCAATTTAGCACAATCAAAACTATTTGCCGGCCAAGTTTTAGCCATTTCCATTCATACGCACACCTCGCCACACCTCGCTTAGACTTGCCTTGCGCTTGGGCCACCCCCATCAATATGACGTGTCACCTCGCTTGAACCTTCCCTGTTGAGCTTGTTTCCCACCCACACCATTTCTCTGCCTCACCTTTTCTGCTTACTTAAACCCTTCCTATCGCCCATCCTCGACTCATCGCCCATCCCCTGTTCCCCCCCATGCACCCTCTTCCTCTTCCCCTCTCCTTCTTACCCACCAGTTTCTCTCCTGCCTAGCGGACCTCCTTTGCCTTTTATCACTTCTGGTAACCTCTATCATTATATCTCTCTCTCCTATAGGAGCCCCTCCTCCTGGCTCCACTCTTTTAGTATCCATGCAGGAATATGTTAACGGCTGAGTTTGTTCTGCCAGGTCCGGGATTACGACTTCTTCCATTCAGGCTTACCCATCACAGGCTACGGCATTGCTGGCTCCAGGTGCAATGGAGACGATTAGTGCAGAGTTTTCTGGCTTAATAGGATCCATCCAAAAGCATGGACCGGCACAAACTATTAATGCACATCTGCAGAGTTTAAGCTTGGCGGACCAAGCTCTCACAGTTGTTGATATGCTCAATCTTTTTAAACAACAAGGAGAGGTGTGTGGGGTTGCGGTTACTCATATTTGGGAGAATTATGTTAGTCAAGAGAGGCTCTGGGAGCATTACCAGGGCGGCGAGAGTCAATTTATGAAAGACGTTTACTTTAGTGACTTTGTTGAGCCGGCAATCAAAGCTGCCAAGGCAAGTGAGAAGTATAAGGCCAAGCAGAGGGCTTGCATAGAAGAGGCATGGGGAAATGGGTGGGAAAAAAAGATAGATAAGCATGCCGACCACCCTTCCTCTTTGTCAGAAAAATATTTGCGTGGTATGGCAAAGCTTGCTGGCAATGGCATCGCATTGCCTATTGCCGCCCTGCTTCTATATGAGGTAATGACTGCCCGGGTATTATCTCCACGCAGAGGAATTCGCACCCGGCGGGCTATTAGCCCCAGCGATATCCAGAGAGCTCTGGATGCCGTCAAGGTCGTTTCCCAGCACTATAATCTGGGACCGAAAGACTGTTCCCTTATACAACTCACCGCCTACCTTAACCATGGCATAGCGGATGTGCCAGTGGCCGTACCTGAAACACCACAGATTCCTCAGACTTCCAATTCAACTCCGGTTTTGCCCCTCCCCTCCGGAGCAGAGCCTTTGGCAGTTGAGGTATTCTATAATGTAAATTTTCCTTAGAATTGGAACATGCTAACCACTCTAAACATGCTGCTGCTGTTTCTGCCTTAATGGGCCTTAGCCAAACAGAGACATCAGTTACTATTCCACCTTGTCAAACCACCCCCCCCCCTCATGGGCTGCCTACTCCCGACCCATCCCCGCACTCCAAAGGCCCCGGTCCAGCCCTTCCAGTTGAACAGCACGCTAATACGGGCCCACTCTCACCCACAACTGATGGAATTGGGCTGGCACCGCCTTCAGTGAGCTATCAAATTTCCCCTCCTGGGGCAGGTGCTCCCGCAGCCTCGACCCCTGCTTTCCATTCTCCCCTATCAAGTCCCGAACCTTCACCTGCCCCCATATTCACCACTCCACCCCCCACTATCACTATCAACGATGACCTTTCCCAAGCCCCCCCTTTGAGTCCAACCAGCCAGCCTGCAGATCCTGTGTTGAGCCATCCTGCCCTGCCACCCTCACCCCCGGCTGGTACCCCGACCACCACTCAGCCACACAGCACCCCCACCAACAGCGGCTCTAGACCAGCCCGCCCTTTGAGAGAAGCTCGCCGGGCTAAAAAGCCTGGGTTAATCCGTCCTGCTCAGGTACGAGGGCCTCCCGCTGCTCCCCCGATCACAACCCAGCCCAACTTTACTCCAATCAACAATAACTCTCCTCCACCCCATCAATTGAGATCAAGGGGCCAGGTTACCGATTCTGTCTTGACCCACCCTGGCCAGGCACCGACAGACCCGCCCCTGCCAGACAACAGATCCACGTCCAATCCCCCACCACCCACACCCCAGGCCTGTCTCACGCCCAGGAAGCGTGACTATAGCGAGTTCACATCGGAAACTCTTCGCTTTCCCAAAACTTACCATTTCCAGCTTCCCGATGGTTGGGCAGACGGCTCTCCTGTAACCGCATCTTTGCGGGAGCAAGGGTCTTACAAAGGTCTTGAAGTCATGCAATTCGCCAACGCTGACTCTCATATTGCGATCCACAAACAGCTGAGGCTTTTCAACCGCATTGCTAAAGTCTCAGAGAAACATGCCCACTTTGGCGACCCTCATACCCTGCTGCAACAGGTACTCGTACAAAGCCCATATGTCTACCTGACGGCTTTGGCCGCTATGAGGACAACTAGCCACCGTTTGATATCCCTCCCTGTACCGCTTATCACTCTTCACACTTCTCAGGGTTCCAAGTTAATGGATTCTACATTTCCCTTTGGCGAGTATATCAAGAGTGAGAAGGAAGTCCCCAGTATACGTTTGCTTTATTCACTTAACAATGCGACCTTAAGTCTTGGAACAGGTTTATCCGCCAAGGAGAAGGTGGAAGCTTGGTGGACTGCGTCCGGTGGCGATTTGAAAATAGCGGCCGAGCAGCTTCAGCCAGGACACTTTTCGGCTGTCCAAGTCCAAGCGGGAGAATTGATCGCCATGCCTCCACAGCTCTTATGGTCTATTGGGGCTGATATTTCCCCTGGCGGCAGCAGTGATGTCACGCCTACGGAATGCAAATTTGTCGAAGTGCGATACATTTCGGTCACACCAAATCGAGAGCTTAACTTTGACTACTGGCCTAAAGCTAAAGGGTCCTTTAACAACATTTCACGCGTCAATCGTGACCTTCTGGTTCCCCCAGTAGCGGGATGGGGAGCAGAATTGGCCCACAGCCGCAAACGAGCAAGGGGTACGGTCGAAATGCGTGGCGTCTGGGCAATTGGGGATGCCCTTCTTGGTCTCAACAGCTGGAATTCTGACCTTGTCAAGCTTGAACTCGATGAGCTGTTTAATGCTCCTGACGGCGATTGGTTCAACCGCGAATTTGCAGCTCACATTGAATCCAAGTTTGATCAGAAGCTGGCTAGTATGGTGGAGACTTTACAGCAGGTACAGGAGCGAGCCTTCGGGAGCATTGCTGAGTAATTGATCTTCTGTTTATCTTTCTTCGTTTTCCCCACTCTCGCCTATAAACCTTTTTCTTGCCCATGCCCGGTTGCTTCCTTTTTATCTTGGGCCTTAGCCTATAGTATTTTCCTATAGATTTTCCTATTTTTAGCATTCTTTTATATACGCGGTTTTTTCTCATACTTTCTCATATTCTTATTGCTTGGCGTTGGTATGGGTGCTTTTAATATCTTAGTTGCAGTCTGAGCGGTCTTTAGCCATCTTATCGATTTTCCTTATGTTTAGCATTGGTGCCATTCATATACTGGTTTCATTTCTTACTTGCTATCGCTTGGTGTTTGTATGGATGATTTTTTAAGTTTTATCAATCAAAGCTGCATTGGAATGGTTTTGGCTCCAAGATACACCTCGGTCCTTTTGGGGTTGGAATATTGCTCTCCAATTTCCGTGGAAGCTGGTATTTTTATCTTTATAAGATATTATCATCTACTCTGTTCAAATCAAATATCTCCTAGCTCAGAGAGATTTTCATTGACAGGACCAGCGCTTTGGGGCTATCACCAAACCACGATCTCGCTGTTTCCACTAGCCAGGGGTGATCAGCTCCTAATAGCCCTGCTGAAAATAATGCCTATAGATAATTCCTATCCCTATAAAGCTCTACAGTCATAAGACAGGTGCGCTCGGCTTACTATATTCTCGCTTGATTGGGGTTACTATAGTGTAAAACGTCTGGCAATTCACTATCAGATTACCTTATATACATACTAGATCCCCCAATTGAACAACCTGTTCTCAACATCCTACTCATACAGCTCCTTTACATGGATACTGAGGATTTAATTAAGAAGCAAAGTCTGAGCCGAGAGGGGCTAGTGATATATGGGCCGGACAGAAAATTGATAGCAACTATAAAGGGAGCTGGCAGGCCTGTGGCTGACTGCGGTGCCTTACCAGAAGCTTCCATTTGCGCTAAGGCTGCAGAGCCGCGCCGTCCGCCCAAATAGTGCCTGCCTTGGCCCCAGGTAGGCTCTTGGCTCAGCTTTCATTACCCACATGCCCGGATCGCTGGAAACGATGCTGGTATTGTAACAAAACGTTAAGTTTGTCTGTGAAAACTTTGTTTGATGGCATTTGATACGATACGGCCAGGTATCCGGATGGTCAAGTTCCAAGATAGGCGGCAAACATACAGTAAGAACTCGAGCAATTGGACCTCACCCTAAGGGGCTGAAGCTGCCTAGGCTGGTAAGGCGAAGGTCTTATTTCTTTTTCTTTTCCTCTAAACTCGGGCTGAGGGGGCAGGTGCTATGAGATTGCCCGTCCTATGAAAGTAAGGGGATTTCGGGCATCTTGCATGAAGTCCAGTTATTCCAGTTCTTACAGTATACTATGCCAGCCGCACTAGACTACATGAATGGACCAGTACAAAGACCTTCCAAACGGGAATGTATAATGTGGCAAAAGTTGAATTGAAGTCAGGGAAGGTTTTCTTCAGCCTGCACAACCAGCGCCTCATATATGCTTAAACTGTGGGCGAATTCGCTTTCTTCTCGCCCTCCTGTTCGCTGAGTTGCCTTAGTTTCACTTTAGCACCAATCCGAAAACAGCTGCCATACAGGCAACAGCGGCAGGCTTAACCTGCCCCGGAATCTATGTTGCCGCTGCGCTTGAGTGCAGCCCGGCCTTTACATGCGCTGTATAAGTTACGAAGAACGGATGACATAAGCATGACGTCGAGCTCTATGCCAAAGGCAGCCCAGCGCCCTAGCGCCCTTTGTTCTATTTGAGTTTTTACAGCAAAAGAATTTAGGGCTATGTAAAATTAGGTAAACGCTTTCAGGCTGCTTATCAAATAGCTGCTGAGGCGCCGCCATCTGCCATACTGGTGTGGGATTGATCTGAAAGATTCCCTTAGGCGGGTGGCTGGAGGGAAAGTGCGCTCGTCACCCACTCACTACAAGTATACCGGGGAGATTGGAGATATAAGCTTGACCCTGAATAGCTATGGTGTAACGTAGACGATAGACCGATAGTGAATCTCACAGAAAGCTAAGCCCAATAGAGTGGTGTTCAATATCTTTATTTATAACTAATAGCTAATGGAGCGACTACCTATCCGGGCTTGCACAACCATACAGCAGTACGTTCCAAGGAGTACGCCAGTCCTAAATTGCCTCGTCCGTAGTACATCTGGAAAGTACCACCCGGGCACCTTGTGAGCCAAAGCCCGCAAGGTCGACCAACTTACGACTATCTTCAAAAATAAAGTACAAAAGAAATCCACCTCCAGTACCCCATAAATCACTACCGTGAACAAGGTGCTAGCCAACACCAAGCCCACACTCCGGCAGACCAGTCACGCATCCCAACAAAGGAAAGGTCCACGCCGCCCGTTCGTCAAACATGATACCCAGGGCACCCCATCCACAGGTCACCGCCTGTCTCGCAAATCAATCAACATAGTACCGGTCTACCACGCCACCAGCCACTATCCGCCAGCGACCCACAGCCTTTGGCTCAGCCACACGTGGCTCCGGCGCCTTCTGTGGCGCCACCAAGACCGGGGCAAATCAGTTGAGCCACCCCCTCCACCGTCTCCAACCAGGACCTCAGCGAAGAGGCCCAGCACGACCGCAAATCGACCGGAAAATGGGAAAAACGAGCAGGGTAGGTTCGCCAGAGGGGGCAAGCCCTCCAGCTCCGAGTGCCTTGATCATAAAAGCGATACCATCCAAGGGCTTATCGATGGAAACAAGCAACAAAGACCCGAATCCTAAAGAGATGAAGCCATCGTGAGATAGGCTCCAAGGGCGTTGGTTGGGCGATCCCCCCTAACCCCCATAGAGCTGTGGTGGAGGTGCCACCGCCGTTGGTAGATGGTGGTGTTCTTGTTGTTCTAGGCTACAGAGAGAGGAGAGGCTTATGTGCAGAGAATTCTGCACGCTAAGGTATCTACAAACATAGGGCTCTAGGGGGTGGACAAACACCCTCCTAACTGCTAAAACTACCATATACCAGCGCCCTAGCTCGCACCCGTAGTGGAGCCGCCTATTGAAAATTTCATTTTTAGAAATAGACAGACAGCTGAAAGTGAGTTAATAATAAAGCCTGTTTATCTAACTGACTTCCTTTGGCGGCCGGCACTGTCTCTTGTTCCTACCGTAAAAACTCGAATAATTGGCCTATGTGCTATGTAGTCCGAGATTTCCTCCTCTGGAAACGGGGCGATAAACACGCAAAAAATCCGCCCCCTGAGACAGATAAAAAGGAAAAAAATTCCGACCTTACTAGGAGAGGCAACTCCAACACCCTAGCACATGGGCCAATTATTTGAGTTTTTACGGTAGTAGGCCGCCTACAGCCAAACAGCCCCAAGTAGGGACCGAAGGCCGAGGGTGGTGTTTTATTTTTCATATATACTCCCGCTATTGCCGCCAGTTTAGCAAGCAAGTACGACGAATAGACCTAATTTGCTAGCTATCTCTATCCTATCTTCCTCTGTCGCTCTTTTTAGTTATTATTTTAATTACTCTTGCCTGCATTGCCGCATAATGTGGTGAAACTCGTTTTCTCTCTAAGAGGTCAGGATATGGTGTGAGTCAGGATTTCTCACAAAATAACTCTTCCCGGCTAGCCATATCCTTGAAATAGGTGACAAATGCTGTGAAAAAGGCACCGAGCCTAAAATATTTGTGAAAATCCTACCCCTAAAGGCTACTCTCTACTCAACAAAGCTCGTGTATTTCGCCAAACCTTCTTTCAACCTCTTAACGTGAAAACCGGTATTTTGAGATTAAAAATATCACTTTTCCCCGTTTGGCACCAGAGCTACCACTTCGCACGCCCCTGGAAACCTAACGTACAGCCATCCCGTTATAAAGACAGAGATGATAGAGACTAAGGAAAGGACGAAGGAAGAAATAAGCAAAGGTGCAATCACAATAAGTTCTAGGAGGAAAGGCAGAAGATGGAGAAACGATGCTATAATTCGCTCTACTCTCTCTAGCTAAGGACAGGCCAGAAGATATATCTCTGCTTCTAATAACAGAGCACTCCCGAAACAGAACATCTCTCAGATTCCAAATCAATCTTCCCCAGCAGAGCGTCCGACCTGGAGACGATTACCGAACGTCTCCTTGTATACGGAATCAATGTCGTCCTTGAGATCAAGTAGCTTTCTTTGCAATCTAAGCTGAACGCCCTTAACAAAATCCTGATTGTACCATTCATCCGTGCCTTCGTCTGTCTCAAACAGTAGCTTGAGGTCGCGTTGGATCACCGGGGAATCCCAGCTCGTTAGGCCAAGCATAGCATCGCCGATTGCCCACACACCACGCAGTTCTATAGCAGTAACAAATCTGCTCTTATGCATCGGAGCATCGGGGGCCTCGCCCCATCCAGTAACCCCAGGACTAGTCAAGTCCCGATTGTTCTGTGAAATCGCCTCGTAGGTTCCCTCTGGCCAATACGAATAATCGAGCCTTTTGGCTGGGCCCCGACTAACAGAAATATATTTCATCTCGAACACCAGGCTTTCTCCATTCGGGGTGGGAGGGGGGCGCTCGATGTACCACAGTTGTTGCGGAGGGAATGCGATAGTGTGACCGCCGGTTAATTTCGCCGTTTTGAACTCCGCCAAGGGAAGCTGGGTAGCGGCTACTTTCATGTCGCCGCCGCACTTCTGCCACCAATTCTGGACATCATCTTTTTTAAGAGAGGCTGGCGCGATGCGTAGGTTCATGTCACTCAACGTATATAGTATGTTGATTGCCGGTACCTCTCGCTTATTTGCGAGGAACTTAGCAAACGGGAAACCGGAGTCCAACAGTTCGGAATTATCCTCCTGAGAAAAAGCCAGAGGAGCAACAGGCAGCGATATCAGGCGATGGTTTTTCACCTTCATTCCACCCAACGCGATCAGGTACATGATAGGATCTTGCACTAGGGCCTGCTGGATGAGGGAATGGAAACAGTTGTTATAGCGGTGCTTGTCCTTGCGATCGTAGGTAATGAGGTAAGCGTTAAGATCCCTCATGATGGCCTCTTCGCACGCCTCCGGGCCAAGACCATAGCCCGACTCTGACCTTATGTAAAACCCATCGCGATCGATAGCCGTTGCTACTGGATTAGATGTAAACCAAGCATTATCGAAGAGGAACGGGGGGTATGATTTGATCACTGTTACAGGGTGGATTTCAGAGTGCGGACGCTTTTTTGAGGCTTCAGGAAGGGTATGGCCGGACAATGTCGGACCTGGCTGATCCCCACCTGAGCTTTCCGATTCGGAATCCCTCAGCCGGGAGACATCGGGTGAATATGGCCGAACACCACTCTCATAGCCCGCAGCGGATTCGGGCCCCGAGGCTGTTGCTCCTGACACTGCAGATAAAGACAGCCGAACAGCACGTCCACGTTGACGGCGAGGAGAGAGCGCACGCCTCTTCCTAGGACCGCTATGCGAAGTTCTACGGGTAGCGAAATCTGACAGGCGCTGTGGTGAAGATGGCGGCTGATGATCTGAGGCTACAACGGGGGAACGGTCGCAGTCCGTGGGAACTGTTTGAGCCTCGGCTCCGGTAGGAGAACTAGAGGCAGCGGCAGGTGGATGTAAGCGTAACGAGCGCCGAACACTATGCTCAGACAGAGAGTGAACAGGGGATGAACGCCGTGTTGCGGAGCCGGTAAGCGGAGTTGCGGTGGGGGAGAGATCCGGTGGGTGTTGTGGTGCTGAAGGCGGCCGCTCTGAGGGCAATGCAATGAAATGGGTAGGGCTCGTCTGATCACGAGTGCCAGTAAGAGAATCAGAAGAGGATGAAAGGGGCTGAACACCACTCTCATATTCAGAAGAGGACACAGCTGAAGGTGTGACTGCGGACGCAGCCGATAAAGTTTGTGTGGCAGTAGGGGAAGCGGAATCATTTCTTGGGGATGCGGGGAGTGCAAGAATTGAAAGGCCCGAACCCGAATCAGGTAGCCCAACGCTAGCTCCAGGGCTCGGCGGGGCTTGTGTATCTTCCGCCACTTCCACTTCGGACTGCGAAACGCTCATCTGGTTGGTTGCTAACCTTGGGCTTGTTGAGCTATCGTTCGAAACGGGACCCGGACTGCTGGACTCTTGTGTAGCCGGTGCAGGATGTTCAACAATCGGAAAACTTCCACCAGTAGGCATCCGGGCTGGGATGGGTGCTGCCGGCACTGCTGCTAGCATTCCCGCCTTTGCTGTAGTGTAGCTAGTATCACCACTAGTAATTGGACCAGTCTCGGCCAGAGGCGTATCTATCTGGAACACGTTTTGATCGGTAGTGGCGTCCTGAAGCTGCTCACGCTTGTTAGCAATTAGAGCGCCAAACTACAGCAAGAAACTCGTGCTATCCACTATCTCCGCTAAACCCCAAATCTCCCTGCTCAGAGACAAAAGCCCATTAGAAGGCTTAGCATTTTCCTTACACAGTCAAGTCTAAGTGCGCCGAGTGCGTTGGATCTCACTAACAATTTTGTTAACCAGTCAAACTAAACCTATGGTATTAACTGGAATAAGAGAGAGGGGTCTTAGGACGTCTGAGTTTCCTTTCTAAGTAACGCGTTGTTTTATTTTGCTGGTATTGTCTCCTGTCCCGACCAGAATAGGAAAGTCAGACGCCCCAAGACCCCTCTCTCTTATTCAAGTTTCTTCGGTATACCAAGGTACAGCGCCTAAGTTTTGTATGTTCCACAAGCGAGGTTTGCTCCCGGCAAAGATTAAAGGAGATTAGAGGCCAGGCGGAGATAGCAAATATCACCAGTTTTTTTCAATTTCTTTGAGGGAGCGGATCAGGGACGGTACCTGGAGTGCGATGCCACCAATGTCGGCGTCGGCAGGGAGCAAACCGGCGGGCGGGTGAGAGACTGGGGTGGCTACTGGTGACTCCAGTTCGGTTATGCGCGGAATAAAGGTCCCCGGTCCAGCAACTTGTAGCGATAACAGAAGGTCCTCCGTTGTGCACAGTGAGGGGCTGATGTTCCGGAGCTTGGAAAGTCTTTTAACCGCATCCGTTACTTTTTGGGCGTCGCCAACGGTAACAATTGTAGTACTAGGAACGCCCCGCTGCGGATTTGAGAGCCTTGTGTCCCTCACGCAGTGTAACAGCTTTGTTGCGTCAAGCAGCCCAATTCGGTTACATGCAAGGTATGCCATGTGGTACAGATATTTTTGCGACAACATCGACAAATGGTAACTGTTGGGATCAATGACCGTTTCCCATCCGGCGCCCCACACTGGCTGTATTGTCGAAAGCTCGCGCTCCTTCCGGCTCCGGGTGCTCGCAGCTGAAACCAGAGTTGGCTGAACAAAGCTAGTAAAGTCAATGTCCTCCTTGAATGCGTCCTCTCCCCCGTCGTAATACTCCCAGAGCCTTTGCGGGACGACGTAGATATTCCACAAGTGGTCAACGAACGAGCCAATAACTTCGGCCTGCTGTGCCGGCCCGCTTAGCATCTCCACCACCGCCACCGCCTTCTGTGCCATCGTCAAGCCCTCAAAATGCGGCTGTATAAACTCCTCTACCCCCTGTGATTGAATTCCTTGAAACAGGTGTGAAACCTCCACCGACTTTGGAAGATCAGGAGCAGCGGTGGAGGCAAGAGTCCCCGACATTTCAGCATGCTGGGCGGTGGGTGAGCGTTGTCCAGGAGAGCTGGATAGCCTAGCATGACTGAGGGAACGGCTCGCCATGTGGAAAGATTATTTTCGGGTACAGGGTCCGGCAAGAAGTTATGGAACAGTTATTTGGAGTTAACCAGTCAAATATATCCCTGTCTGTTCCGGTTAATGGGTTCCTACCCTGGTACTTCTTGCCTGGGACGAGTATGTTTAGTTTAGCAAGTTAAGACAATAGGGAGACCCGGTTAAGGAGATCCAACACACCCAAAAGAGCCTCACTATACCGTGTCAGGAAAGCACTAATCCTTCAGAACCTGGGGCTCTGAGTTCGGAACGCAGTGACTCCCTGGGATACTAAATCGCAAGAGTAAATGCCCAGGGGAGACAGGGAGGGAAGAAAAATAGTTGAGGAGAAAACGGAAGGAGAGAGCGCGATAGGGCGGCACAAATAACTGGAAGGGGCGGGGATATGGAAAGGGAGACAAACAAAGAGGTGAGATTTGAGGAAGGAAGAGGTGAGAAGCAGACGTGGGTGCAAAAATGGGAGAAAATGGCCTGAGTGGGCGGCGGAAGAGAAGGCAAGCTCACAGTGCGCTGCATAATTGGGCAAAAGTGTGCCCTTCGACCATCGTAGGTAGGGAAGAGAATTACTAAGCAAGTTCGCACCGGTGCGAGATTGCTTACGTAAACCACTTATATTGTTCCCAATTCGTCAGCTACCCTATACCATACTCGAGTTTTATATTCTTGAATAAGAGAGAATCGCGCTAAGAGGTTATGTTAAGGTTTAGACGGGGCCTCACATGAGCATTGGGTATGTTATGTTGCCGATGAATTTCAAAGACAGAAAATAGGGAGAGAATTTGGACCTCACAGCCCTCCCTCTGTAAACTGAGATGGCTGGAGAGAAGAAATATGATAAAATCATGCAAAGAGATGCCTTATCTTTAATATGACCTCTTAGCGAGATTCTCTCTTATTCAAGATAATACGGGAGTGCAGCAGTGCAAAGGCATTTTAGCTTCGCAAGCGCGCCGGGTCGGAATAGAATGACATAAGCAATCTCGCACAGGCGCGAGATTGCTTGCTGATTCGGGCTTCCATGATGGAAGCCATGTTTTCTGCGTAGATTTGCTCCCGGCCAACATAGGAGTAGGAGTACTTCGTCTGATGTTGATTTCTCTCGGCGTGTTACCTATCGTTACCTTTCTTGTTATATCCATCTTACTACCCATAGTGCAGCGCTAAAAGTGTGTGAAAACCGGGACGCACACAGGGACTAGAAGCCCCTCGACCGAGGAGCCAAGCGGATTCTTTCATGTTTACATTATCCCAGAGGGTCGCGAGGTTCTCGAGTTGCGAGAGTGGCGGCCCTCTTGGCCACTTGGCCTGGATTTTCCCACGGTCAGCCCTCCTTTTAATTTTTTTTTAATACTTTTCTTGTTTGCTCTTGGGGTTGAAGTTCCTCTTTTGGGCTAAGTCTTGAAATAAGTGGAGGCATGTACTATACCCGTTTTTATGCTACGACTCTCGCAACTCGAGAATCTCGCGACCCTCTGGGATACCCCACTATTTGCTTGTATGTAAAAGTATGACATTGTGATATATTGTGAGTAATAATTGAAGGAGTTGCCCCTCGACTGACGAGTTAAGACTATAGTATGATAGGTTTACTGCTTGGAAGTATGTAAAAGCTTGAACATAATTATAGCTAGTTATGCCAGTTACTGTATTAGCGCCAACAGCCTTACAGGCCGGCGCAATTGTCATCACCTGTGTCGCTACCTTCCTCAAGCTGTACATATTTTCCATCATTTCTCATTGAACTCCAACACAGGGTTCATTGAATCTAGAACACGGTTCCCCAACCGATATACTATGCTCCTCACAATCAGTGGAACAAGCTGGATTGAAGACTGGAGATGAGTGCGAGCAGTCATACTTGTCCACTACAACGGCCATTTTGGCTAGCTGCTTGAATGACAGCAGCCAGGGAATAGATGCGTGATTGTGTACGGCTTTTAGTAGGATACAAAGCTTCACTGGGCCATCATAGTGGAGCATGAGGATGAATAGCTCCATCGAGGAGTCAGGGGAATTGTCACAGTACTGGGCCCGGTGTGTATATGCACAGGACTCTGCTGACCGTGCTTGTCCCAATACTTCACACCTACCCCTAGTACGCATTAGAACCCTATCTTTGTAGATAGCCTGGCGCGCAGAGATTACTACCTATAAGTAGCCTTTCTCTTTCTGTAGTTAGACAAACACGGGCAACCTCAAGGCAATGAACCAATAGATCATTTCCTTCCTATTGCAATTGGGCCCCGCGCCTCCTCCTTTGCTCTATCCTTGTTCCCTCCATTAGGGAAGATACCACCACAGTGTTTCCCCATCTACTTATTGTCCGGTACAAGTATCAGGCAACAAGTATCCGAACATGAGACAATTTTAATATACGGTGCACCGACAATTAACCTATGTCTCATGTTCGGATACTTGTTGCCTGATACCTGTATAGGAGAATGTCATAGCAACACCCTCGCGGTGGGATCCGCCACGGCAGAACGCACTGTCCACCTGAGGGAAGCCGCGAGAAACACCCCACACCGTAAACTCTCGTCAAATCCACCGTCGCCCATTGGCCTCGGATCCCCCCTCGTCAAAGACCAAACACCCGGGCCGGGAATAGCGTGTTCTGGTTGCGGTATAGCTTATTTAAGATAAGGCATTGGATCTCATTAACTGATATTGGTAATTTTGTTAACATGCCCTACTAAGCATATTTGCAGTTTAGGCTGTGATTTCTGTTGAGATCCCCGATAGCGGAGATAGGGCACACGCTAGCTGCACCGAAGAGGTCACAAATGCCCTACTCTGGTCTGCACAAAAAAAAAAACAAAAAAAAAAAAAAAAAGACTAGTGCGGCAGTGCGCTCGTGCCGGCCCATATAGCTTCTGCCTCCCCCACTATTTCTGCTAAAAAGCACCAACTACGAGTCCACCTCACAACACCGCCACTTCACCTGGCTTTGGGCTTCGTATTCCAAGCACCTCGCCAGCCGCCCCCCCCCCTCTCCCGCCCTCCCCACCTTGCTCAGCTTCTCCCCTGCAGACTACCTCTCCCTGTGCCTCACCAAGACCCTCAATTACACCCTGCTTTGAGCAGGAAGGAAGCTTACTTTGAGTGAGTTTGGGTTTGCCGGAATAGCTATGGGAGGGGCAAAGAAGAAGAAGAAGATCATCGAAGGTGTCAAGCGGAAAGCGTCCGACAGAAAAAGAAAAAAATGATGGAGGAAGAGAAAAAAATGAAGCAGCAGCTGCAGCACGACGGCGGTTCCGGCGGCGCTCCCCACACTCCGGAAAATCAAGATGAGGAGGAGCCTGTTCAAAACTTTCTGACAAATATGGAATGTATGATGTTTTCTCCCGCTGTTTAGCCCTCCCCGTTCATGCAATACTCGAGCCCAAAGCGAACCCGCTATATAGCGAGAATGCTCGTACAAATAATCCCTGTCCTATAAGAGTTCTATGGGCGTTCTGACTGCACCGTGAGCTCGCTGGGCTACTCGTCTCAGGGAAGAAGTATTCGAAAATACGAGTTTTGAGTTTGTATGGGCGCTCAGACAATTGCCGTGGTTTTCCCATATACTTTTTTAATCCCTGTTTTCGGGTACTTCTTGCCTGGGACGAGCACTGGCTACTACATGTATAGGCTTCAATCATCAAAACCGTATACTAATCTGCCTATCAACCTCTTTAGATTCCAAGGAACCGGCCCTGCCGAACATCGACGCTGGCCCAAAACTATCCAACATGCGGCGCAATATTCTCAACATGTTGCAAAAAACAAACGAGCAGGTCGTTTATCATCAATGCGAAGGTTTTGATGTCATGAGCGAGATTCGGAATAAAACAAAAAAACAGCCGGACTCGAACCGGCAAGAGAACTTTGAGGCCTTTAATGAGCCTCAATTAGACCCCATTAGTGGGAATATTATTATCATCAGTGATAAGTAAGTAATTTCCCATCTTCTATTAACTTGAATAAGAGAGATTTGTCTCAAGGCGTCTAAGTTTCCTATTTTGGTGGCTGCAGAAGGCGCAAGGGAAGCACAGCGGCGCCGCGCGTATAATTGCACGGCGTTTGTGAGCACGACTGCGATTGCGTGCCACCCAAATCTAGCCTACTCGCCGCGCCCTGACGTTTGTGAGCACAGCTACTATTGCATGCCAGCATAGTCGCTCAGCTGCGGGCCTATTATTTGCCTGTATGTAATAGTAGTTGTGCCACAAATGCCAGGGCGCGGGGAGTAGTCAGAATTTTGGTGGTATGCAATAGCAGTCGTGTTCGCAATCATCGAATCAATTATGTGCGCGGCGCCGCTGTGCTTCTCTTGCACCTTCTTTGACCGCCAAAATAGGAAACTTAGACGCTCTCAGACAAATGGTGGGGACCGGAGAAAATACCAGCAAAATAAAACAACGCGTTACTTAGAGAGGAAACTTAGACATCCTAAGACCCCTCTCTCTTATTTAAGTTTATACGGTAATACAAGTACAGTATGTAGAGGTCACGCTAACAGTAAACTACGATTAGACACGGCGTTCCATGTGTCATTAAAGCGGGGAACAATAGGGCGACCCAGTTCAGGGAGGTACTCGAGCCCGCGATAGTCAAATACACTAAATTGCGCGGTATTACGGCAGATCGCGTCCGGCACGGAGCGGTCGGCACACGGGACCGGTTCAAATCAGCCAGCACTGCTACTGAGGCAGATGTGGATGCAACAACTTTGCTTTCGGCTGAGGAAGATGAGAGCGATGGCGCCTCAAGGGAGAAGGGGTGTGTTATTACACACCGAGCGTTCGTCTCCAGAACGGGTACACGAACCCATGACATCAAACTTAGAGCAGGGCCGGCGCAAGCGTGTAGCTCACAAGAAGCAAGGGCAGCTTTGCAAGAGTTGAGCAAAGACCTCAGACAATTAACTCAAACGGTCGAGAAACTCTTTCAAACTTTTCTCCCGGACGAACATGCGAAATATACCCTGGCCTACAACGGGATATACAATACCTTTCACGGTAAGGGAAACCGGGACGCCGTAGACTCAGCATTCGGAATTTTCACGTCGCGCTCGTTCGTCATCAACGCCAACACAAACAACCACAAGGATTTGGAGGATGTTTGTCAGGGGTGGTGCGCGATCGTCGCATTGGGAGGCTTTTCGGGGGGGGACGCTTGTTTTCCCCAACTCGGAGTTAAGATGGACTGCCCGCCGGGCTCCGTTGTTTTCCTGCGATCGTACGCTGTTGAGCACTATATTGGCTCCTATGTCGGAAACCGATATAGTGTAGTGCACTTTACGCACCAAACAGTACATGATGCCTACGCGGAGATGACCGGGGGGCTGCTGTGGGAGTTCCAGAAGATGCCGGGGTGGTGGCAAAATTCACGTGAGAATTTGACTGGGACTGGGACTGGGACTCAAAACGGGTAGCCTTTGTTTTCTTAGAGTTTTACATTTTTCTAATTATAAACACTACGGCGATTAAAATAAATTAAAATTAAAAAAGCTCACTTAACTACTTATCGTGATCTTATGCGGTCGGCTTTAATCATAACAACAAGGCTACTCTGCCACTTACAGCACCTAACGGTGCAACTAAGGACCCGCTCGCCCATAGGTGATTGCCTTGCTACTTCAAACGGCAGCCAGCGTGAACGAGAGCTTGATCGTTGGATTTATCAGGGAAATCTTCCGTAGCAGCCTTTTTGGTGGAGATACAGGTAGCTGCGGGAAGCCATCCGCTAAAGGTATTCTTTCCTTCCCACTCCAAGCATTGCCAGACGGCAGAGGCACTGTACCTATTTTCACCTCTCTCTCGTACAATTGCGGAGCAAGCATTTCTCCTAAATACAGAGAGTTTGATGAATCTCTGTTACAAAGGTGTCCTTGGCCCAGACACAAAGCACAATATATAACAACTCTTTTTGCTATGTTTGCACTCTAGGGGGAAAAAACATGGGCAAGGAAGCGGCACCGGTATCATATTATCATAGTATCGAAATTACGTGCTCGGGAGGGCATTAAACAACCCTTAAAACCCTAACCCCGCTAGTTTCCAATAACTGCGCTTTTGGCCGTCCCTTTGGATCTGGGCGAGACCCCACCTTCTTCCTTCTCATGCCTACCTCCCCCTCACCTACCTAACTAATCAAACAGGCCGGGTTCACATACGCAAGAAAGAAAAAAAACACTTCACCCATATCCTATGAACTCATCTGCGCTTATACTCGCTAATGATCTGGCGGATAGGCGTGGAGATTTCCTCCTCTCAGTGAAAATTTGTGACTATGGCAACCGTCGCCCTCTGGACTCAATTCGGCGACGAGGGGAAAGGCAAACTTGTCGATATTCTCTGCTCAAGTGTTGATGTCTGCGCGAGGAGCGCCTGTGGGAACAATGCCGGCCTCACCATCGCCGCCAATGGAGTCACTTATGATTTTCATATTCTGCCCTCAGGTCAATTCTCTGATCCTCGCCTTTTGCTTCTTTCATATAATTATGCGGTTCCCTTCTTAGCCTGCAAGAAGCGGCATACTTTGAGTTGAATCAGCTGACGAGCTGCCCTCTAATATCCTGCCAGGCCTCGTCAACCCCAAATGTCTCAAAATTATTGGGTCAGGCGTTGTCATTCATGTGCCCTCCTTCTTCTGTGAATTGGAGAATATTCAGAAGAAAGGCCTTGACACTACCAATAGGATTTTCATCTCTGATCGCGCTCACCTCGTCTTCGATCTCCACCAATTGGTTGACGGACTTGAAGATGTTGAGCTAGGGGCAAAGGGGATTGGAACCACCAGAAAAGGAATTGGTCCGACATACTCTCCTAAGGCTGCCAGGAGCGGTATTCGTGTCTATGAACCTTTTCACTAGGAGGAGTTTGAGAACAAGCTAAGAGTCCTCGCTGCTGGCTACAAGTGCCGCTTTGGTGATCTTCTCAAATATAATGTCGAGGAGGAATTGGCTCAGTACAAGGTGAGCCATCTACCGACGGGGTGCGGGGAATTGACCGTTACTTACTACCTCTTTCAATTAGGTTTATTATGAGACTCCCGGTCCATACGTGGTTGATGCGGTTATATTCATCAAACACGGCTTCGATACCAATAAGAGGGTTCTGGTAGAGGGAGCTAATGCACTGATGCTTGACATCGACTACGGGACCTATCTGTTCGTCACTAGCTCAAACACTGGTATCGGTGGTGTTATTACTGGATTGGCTATCTCACCTTTCAAGATTAAAAACATTATCGGCGTTGTCAAGGCTTATACGACCAGAGTAGGGGTCGGTCCGTTCCCAACGGAGCAGTTGAATGTAAGATCTCTAGACATCGCCGAATCCAAGGCTGGTTCGGTTAACAAGTGATGTCGCTGTATTGGAAATTGGTGATCACCTTCCGAGTGTCGGCCGTGAAATCGGTGTTACAACTGGAAGAAGACGTAGATGCGGGTGGCTCGATCTTGTGATCGTAAAATACTCTACCTCAGTTAACCATTACACAAGCCTGAACTTGACCAAGCTTGACATCTTGGATGGTCTCAAAGAGATCAAGGTTGCCGTCGGTTACCGTGTAGACGGAGATGAGCTCGAATCGTTCCCAGGTAAGTACCATCATACCTCCTGATTCTCCTGGGTTGGGACGACTAACTGCCCCACAGCCGACCTTTCTATACTCGAGCGTGTAGAACGAATTTATAGGATCTTTCCGGGCTGGTCTACACCTACTACCAAGACTACCTCCTGGGATCAACTCCCCGTTGAAGCTCGGGAGTATGTTCAATTCGTTTAGGGTTTGTTGGGGTTAAGGTCGAGTATATCCGTGTCGGACCTGGTCGTGAGCATATGTACACCAAATAAATATTCCACCGCTGCTTTACTCTCTTTCTCTGTTGGATCTGGTTTTCTTTGTTTTGCGAGAGCTATATCCGGAGTTTACGGATCCGTTGAGAGAGAGGGTTAGATGACTCATTTTACAGTACGGGGGATAAAAAATGGATAGAACGGTTGTGATTCCTATCCCAGATACTAGGCCGTACGGTGTCTTTTACCGGCACAGTACCGGTAGTACTTGTGTTGCGTCGGGGTCACGGAATTTGTCTCAACGCCCGAATACCGTAAGAGCACAAGTGTCATTCGGGGCGCCACTCTTCTCACCTCCGCCTTTTCACCATCCGAAATTTTGTCAGGCTAGTGCGCGGGTAGCTTGCGAGTTTATCCCACAATAATCGGCGTTTTTATGAGCTCCGGAGTGGGAGAAGAGTAAGTTCATTTGTGGTGTAATTGGTGGCATCACCGCTCTAGATTTTGTGGGAACCACCACAACTTGGGTGACAAGCACGTAACCCGCTTGGGAAACGTCACGCATGATATAGCACAGCACCCGAGTGAAACCTCCGATAATTCCAGCAGGTGGGGAGTAGCCCAAGGCTGGAAATAAAAGCGGGATGGAAAGAGGGGAGGGGTCTTGGCACAGGAAGACTAGACATGGCAGGTTTTCGAGTGATATCTTGTGATGAATATGAGAAAAGAAAATTTTGCGTAGAACTTGGATAGGATGTACAGAGAACTGAGTACAGAGTATGAAATCAAAATAGGAGAGTGTGGCCAAGGCAGAAATAACTAAAGACTATTTTGCACCGTGGGGCGTCATGAGTTGCTACTTTGTATGGAATTAAGGTCTGTGGAATGTCCTGGAATTGGAAACTATAAGAAGTATAGAATTTTCGGAGGGATTCCCCATACGTCAAATGTCGTGACTCTTCAAACACTGGAATTATTAGAGAGTTGGAAATTATGGAGGTGGGAAATATCGGAGGTTTCACTGTATTGCATACCACCAAAATTTGGCCGATTTGCTAGGGTCTTGGCCCTATGCAACAGCAGTCTTTTACAAAAAAGCTTCGACAACGCAAGCGTAGCTTCTGCCTCCCCCCTATTTTTTCCAAAAAGCAACAACTACGAGTCCACCTCACAGCACCGCGACTTCACCTGGCTTTGGGCTTTGTATTCTAAGCACGTCGACCGCCGCCCGCTCCCTCTCCTTGCTTCCCTACTCCGGACCACCTCTCCCGGTGCCGCGTACCAAGACCCTTAATTACACCCTACTTTGAGTAGGAAGGAAGCTTGCTTTGAGTGGGTTTGGGTTGCGAGAACAGCTATGGGAGAGGTGTCGCAAGAGAATAAGCACCGGCGAGCAGAATTTTCACTATTCCTTTTTGACCGCTATAAGCAGCATTTGAGAGCAGTGTTCGGCCGGTAGTATCGCGAGAGTCAGGATTCCCGTCATCCCGCCCGAGTAGTATTTTCACCACTCCCTCGTGCCCATTTGAAGCAGCATACAGGATCAGTTTTGGCCGCGCTTATCCTGTTTGTCGGTGTTGAGGTCGTCCCCTTCAAGCAGCACCTTCGCCAGTCCCTCGGGCACATTCTCAGCAGCGCACTGCGCACCGGAGAAGGGCCCTGCTGTAGGTATCCGGTCTGTTGGGGTTGACGTTGTCCTGTTCGACTAGTATTTTCACCATTCCCTCACACTCATTTGAAGCAGCATACAACAGTGGTGTTCGGCGGCGCTTGTCCGGATTGTCGGGGTGGACATTGTTTCGTTCGCTTAGTATTTTCGCCAGTCCCTCGTGCCTATTCGAAGCAGCATACAACTGTGGTGTTCGGCAGCGCTCATACCATTTGTCGGAGTTGATGTTGTCCTGCTCTAGTAGTATTTGCACCACTCCCTCCTGCTCATTCGAAGCATTACACAAGAGCGGCGTTGGGCATTACTCGGGGGGTATATTAAAAATCGGAAACTACCCGTTCTGAATCAGGGCCAAAGAGATCTGGCGATCACAATGTCTGGAAAGAGTGATAGGCTTATGGGATATCTTAAAACTCTACTTGTTGCACCATGTGATGAGCAAAGCACCAGTTCTCTCATGGTTAGATTACCCCAGGACTAGATTTCTGATTCCTTGAGAAGGAAACATCATTTCATGTTATCCGCCCATCCTAGGTTTGTTTTTGCTTTTTCATCACACTGGTTTATCAAGAACTAATCCTTGTTGCTACTTTCCAAGTTTTCGTGAGTTTTGGTTGCTAAGTTATCGGAGCAGGGATACCCCCCTTTCCGGTATTTCATGACCCCACTGAGTACTTATTCAGTATGTCGTGGTTGACGTCGTCCTGCCCGAGTAGTTCACTTGCTACTACTTCATGCACTCTCTAAGCAGCATAAAAGAGCGTATTCTGCCCGGCTTATGGGGTTTGTCGCGGTCGGCGCGGTCCCGTTCAGTAGTATTTTCACCACTCCCTCGTGTGTATTCGCCCTGGCACACAAGAGTCGTTTTCGGCAGCCCTTATCCTGTTCTCGGGGTGGACGTCGTCCCCTTCAATTAGTATTTTCACCACTCCCTCGTGTCCTCTCAAAGCAGCACACAAGAGCGGTATTTGGCGTCGCTTGTCTGGTTTGTTGGGGTTCACGTCGTCCCTTCCGAGTAGTATTTTGACCACTCCTCCGTGTCCGCCCCAAGCAGCCTGGCAGAGTGGCTCTTTGCTATCCCAATTTGGGACCACGAGCTCACCACACAGCGCCACGACATTGCCTGACTTTGCGCTTCGAATTCCAAGCACTTCAACAGCTGTCCACCCCCCTGGCCGGCCCCCCTCGCTCACACTCGCTTTGCTTCTCCTCTCCAGACCACCTCTCCCGGTGCCGCGTACCAAGACCCTTAATTACACCCTACTTTGAGTAGGAAGGAAGCTTGCTTTGAGTGGGTTTGGGTTGTGAGAACAGCTATGGGAGAGGTGTCGCAAGAGAATAAGGACCGGCGAGCAGAATTTTCACAATTCCTTTTTGACCCCTATAAACTGCATTTGAGAGCAGTGTTTGGCCGGTAGTATCGTGAGATTCAGGATTCCCGTCATCCCGCCCGAGTAGTATTTTCACCACTCCCTCGTGCCCATTTGAAGCAGCATAGAAGATCAGTTTTGGCCGCGGTTATCCTGTTTGTCGGTGTTGAGGTCGTCCCCTTCAAGCAGCACCTTCGCCAGTCCCTCGGGCACATTCTCAGCGGCGCACCGGAGCAGGGCCCTGCTGTAGGTATCCGGTCGGTTGGGGTTGACGTTGTCCCCTTCGAGTAGTATTTTCCCCACTCCTCAGTGCCCATTCGAAGCAGCATACAAAAACGGTGTTCAGCAATGCTTATCCGGTTTGTCGTGGTTGACGTCCTCCCACCCGAGTAGTTCACTTACTGCTAGTTGGTGTCCTCTCGAAGCAGCATAAAAGAGCGTATTCAGCCCGGCTTATGGGGTTTGTCACGGTCGACGCGGTCCCGTTCAGTAGTATTTTCCCCACTCCCTCGTGTCCTCTCAAAGCAGCACACAAGAGCTGTATTTGGCGTCCCTTGTCTGGTTTGTTGGGGTTGACGTTGTCCCTTCCGAGTAGTCGTTGAATTTGGTACCGTAGCTCTCAGTGGGATAGCGGTACTAAATCATAATAGGCTTATCAGAGCAGGGCAACAAAATCAGGAATGCCACTTCATGGGGCCCGAGAGGCTCTGTCTCCAGAAGCTACCCCGTGCCTGGAAAAAGCGATTCCTTCTGAGACTGTTTTGTTACAGATTGCGAGTGCTAAGGGCCCGTAGCCGAAATGGCCTTGAGCTGATAGGGGATGCACTAGCCACACCGGAGGTTTCACAAATTCCTTACTCTCATCTCCACAAAAAAAAAAAAGAAAAAAGAAACTTGTGCGGCAGCTCGTTCATGCACACCTATATAGCTTCTGCCTCCCCCCTATTTTGTCCAAACAGTAGCAACTACAAGCTCACCTCACAGCGCCACGACTTTGCCTGACTTTCGGCTTCAAATTCCAAGGACTTCGACAGCTGTCACCCCCTCAGCCACCCCCCCCCTCTCACCCTCTCTTTGCTTCTCCTCTCCAGACTACCTTTCCCGGTGCCGCGTACCAAGACCCTTAATTACACCGTACTTTGATTAGGAAGGAAGCTTGCTTTGAGTAGGTTTGGGTTGCGAGAACAGCTATGGGAAAGGTGTCGGAAGAGAACCAGAAGGATGCGCTAGCCGAATATTCACTATTTCGTCAAGACCGCTATAAGCAGCATCAAGAGCAGGGCTCGGCCCCTAGTATCGGGAGAATCAGTGTTACCGTCGTCCCGCCCGTGTAGTATTTTCACCACTCCCTAGTGCCCATTCAAAGCAAAATACAAGAGCAGTGTACAGCTGCCCTTGTTTAGCATGTTGAGATTGCCGTCGTCCCGCCCGAGTAGCACCCTCACCGCTTCCTCTTGCCCGTTCCAAGCAGCATACAAGAGGGGTATTCAGCCGCGTTTATCCTGTGTGTCGGGGTTGACATCGTCCCGTTCAAGTAGTATTTTCTCCGCTCCCTCATGTGCATTCGAAGCATCACCCAAGACCCATATTTGGCTGTGCTTATCTGGTTAGTCGGGGTTGACGTAGTCCCTTCAATTAGTATTTTCAGCACTCCATTGTCCCCATTCGAAGCAGCATAGAAGAGCAGTGTTCCGCTAAGGTTATCCGGTTTGTCGGGGTTGGCATTATTTCGTTCAAGTAGTATTTTCACTACTCTCTCAGGCTCATGCGAAACATTGCACGAGAGAAGCCTTTGACCATGCTTCTCAGTTTGTTGGGGGTTGATGTCGTCCCGTTCGATTAGTATTTTCACCACTTCCTCGTGCCTATTTGAAGCAGCGCATGAGAGCAGTGTTTGGCCACGCTTACCCACTTTGCTCGTGTTGATGTTCCATTCGAGTAGTATTTTCACCACTTTCTCGGCCACATTCGAAGCATCGCACAAGGGCAGTGATCAGCTGCGGTTCTCCCCTTTGTCTGGGTCCACCTCGTCCCGTTCGATTACTATTTTCACCACTCGTGTCGATTCGAAGCAGCACATGAGAGTGGTGTTTGGCCATGGTTATCTGGTGTGTTGGGGTTCTCCTCGTTTCAATTGAGTAATATTTTCACCACTTGTTGCCAATTCGAAGCAGAACACAAGAGTGGTATTCAGCAGCTCTTATCCAGTTGTTCGAGTTGACGTCTTGCCATTCAAGTCGTATTTCCACTGCTTCCTCCTGCCCATTCGAAGCAGCATTCAAGAGGGGCGTTCGGCCGCACTTATCCGGTGTATTCTAGTTGACGTCGTCCCGTTCAACTAGCATTTTCACCACTCCCTTTTGCCCATTCTTAATCTTAAGAGTGCAAGAGAGCAATCTTTTGTCGTATATATCGGGTCTGTTGGTGTAGACGTGGTCCCGCTTCAGTAGTATTTGCACCGTTCCCTCGTGACCATTCTTAGCATGCATGAGTAGTGTGTTTGACGTTATCCGGCCCCAGTATTTTCCCCACTCCCTTATGTACATTCAAAGCCGCCCACATGAAAAATTATGTATTCTCCATGTAATCCGTTTGGTTGATGTCACAGCCTTCCAGCTCTACCAAACCAGCTACAATCTCAACCGCCCCAAAGAATGATGCACAGTGTGGGTCTCTGAACAAGGAGGGTTTATTGAAATTACCGCGGGAGGGAAAAGCCTTTCTCAACCTCCAAGACAATTTTCACGGATATCTGGTTGCTTTAGTTGCCAAATAGTTTCACAGCCAGAGAAATATAATTAGTAAGCAAGTTCGGACCGGTGCGGACTTGCTGATATAAGGAACGTTGGTTTCAGGGATAAAATGGGGAGCTGAGCCTGTCTGGCCACCAGAACAGGCCCCCGCCCAAATAGCTAAGCTCAAATAAGAATCTTTCAAGTGCTTTTCTTTGTTTGATTGGAAGAATTTTCACTACTGTGGCAATCGCTGCTTGTTTCCTGATAAAAAAAAACCCCCCACCTCCACTTTTATTCCTCTCTTGCAGTGCTGCGCGATCCCTTCCCTGCGCTGAGCGAACGTGCGTCCGCCTGGTGTGAGGGCCAAAGTGCCTTTATTTCGGTCAAGATATTGGTACTACACTGCTTTCTCATTCAAGACTTTGCTCGACTTTGCCCATAGGACTGTTTTTTTTCTTCATCGCTAGATAACCTAATTCAGGCAATATTATTGCTGGAAGCCCTAAGGGGAGTTGGCACTTATGCCTAGCAAGAGTACCGGGGAGAGTTCACTAGTGTCATCATTTTGTGTGGAGGCTGATGGGTAATATTGATTCCATTTAGCAAGCATTTTACTTAGGTCAGTGTAGATTGATAATTACAATAGGAAGGCAGGTGGATAAGTTTCACTGCAAGCCTGTAACAGAGGGAACCTTAGCTAAGAATATGAATAACAACGGGCAGAAGAGCAAAGCTACTTGGGAGGAAAGCGAGCCGCAACCAAAACAGCTTCAGAGCCAATAGCCAGACAGCGGGAAAACCCAATCAAAAGCTACTGTATGATGAAATGTTCCTCGGAAGCAAAGCTAACCCAAACAGCTGAGCCTAAAACTCCTTGAAAGTCAAACCCAACAAAAGTGCTAAAATAAAAAAATACATGCAGAAGGGCAGAGCCAATGAGAGCCATGCCAAAAAAACAAAAAACATCCAGAAATGAAACCCAAACCTAAAGTAGAGAAAGCAAGCGTGATAAAACAAAGGAGCGAATTCCGGCCAATGCCCTATTACCGGCCAACAGCCCTGCTTGAGGAGGTATCCAGGCCAAACTGCTCTGCAAACTGGTTCAAAACAGCAAGCAGTTCTTCTGGGTCACTCCCAATCTCGCCAACCGGCAGACCCACAGCATGTTCATTGAGATCCTTACCAGCATTTTGGTGGGCAATTACCTGTTCATCAAACGAATCCTTGCAGCGCAGCTTGTAGCTAGTTGTTGCGTGCCGCTGACCACAACGATGGATCCGCCCGATTGCTTGATTCTCACGGGATAGCTCCCAATCTGGGTCTACCAGAATACACCGAAACGCACGAACAAGCGTGGCCCCTTCCCCCATTGTGGCGTAAGTCCCGGTTAGGACTTGGGGGTCGCTCGACTTCTGAAACTCGGTGAAAAGCTTTGGACGATTTAGTGCGGACTCTGCCCAAGCTGAACCCACCGAAATGCCCCACAAATCCAAGCACTATAAGTGTCACGAGAAAATATTATAAGAGTGCAGCTAAGATAAAGCGCTGCCAGAAGGAGCCTTACCAGATCAATACAGTGCAGAACTGTGGGCGAGAAGGAGAATATTAGCAGCTTTTCATTGCTGGCTTCTGAGTATGAGCGGAGGTGATTGAAGACAAAGTCGTGAAGCCAGAGGAGCTTGGGTGAGAGGCGAATGATATTATTGATGTGAGCCTTGTACGGGCTATTGCAGCGTGTCTCTGGGGTCCGGTAGCCTTCAACATCTTGCCTTGTCCAATTGCCATCCTTGAAGCTGGGGATGCAGCAGAGTGCCGGAATTGAGGACGCAATCCGGCAGCGGCGATACATGTTTATCATAAGTGCCTGGCGGGTCTGGGTATTACCTAGAACCTGGTGCTGGCTTCCACGACAGGCATCACTAATAGCAGCCCGGACAGCCTCTTGATAGTTTCGATAGACCTTCTCTTCCGTATCGCAGAATCTGACACAAATCACCTTCATTTCCCCCTCTGGCAGCTCAAGAAGTGGCTCACCCCATATGAGGTCACAATGTGTTCTCCGGATCATGACCTGCTGAAGGAAATTGGACCACTTTCGAAGTCCCTCGCCAAGGTGTCTTTGCTCTGTGCGAGCATTCAATTGATCTGTATCATAGCCATCGGAATAAATTTCACAAGTGGGCGATGGGATGCCTGTCGCCGGATCAAATAACCCCGCAGCTTCTTCAAATGCTTTCTGGATTCTGGAAAAAGCAATGGATGTGTAGCATCTCATATCGTTGTCAGTTGCCCACGATTCTTGCTCCCAAACCTTAACCCAACCAGACCATTTTTTAGGAGGCATCCATCCGCTGGAGCCGCTGACAATCCAAACAGGAGACCGGATGTACTTGAGCCATCCTAAGGACTCCGAATTTGCCCTCCGAACATTGTGACCCTCATCCATAAACACCCGGGCAAAGGGCACGTGAAGGACGCGAATTTTCAACAGGTTTTTTTTGCGGCCCCCATGTGAAATCTTCCACTTGGCTAGCACATAGTCGACATTTTCGCGAATCGAAAAACCTCGTCTAGCCATTAGGGCTAGATAGTCGCGGGTCACAACATGGACATCGCTGTTGCTGTCAAATTTAACCATTGTACTTAGGCCTTGGCTGCCAATAGACTTAGGAATTTGATAATTGGATATAATTATTACAGTCCTAGACAGAGCCCGCAGTCTCGCGGGAGTGGCATGGTCGTATCCCAGCCAATTGGGCCCACTTTCCGTCCCATACATAACAAGGACCTCCAGGTTAGAGAATTTGCGAAGTTCATCTTGTATATTAGGGATAAGGGCGGGTGGGCAGGCTATAAGTGTTGGGCCGGGAGTTCCAGTTAGGTCCCCTATATGTCCATTTTCGCACGGGCAAGGGATGTGGTTTGGGAAGCCTTGCGAATCTATTTGGACGGGGTTGGTGGGGCAAGTTGTACTAGGGGAATCTTGGGCAAGATGGGCACCATCGCTGCCAGTAGAATAGTCATGATGGAGCTGAACCAACTGTGCATTTATCTCGATGAGTCCAGCTATGACCGCCGTCTGTAGGAATCCGGTAAGCAAATAGAACCATATACTAGATTCGGGCTAATTTTGATTGTTTGCTATGATGTGGAACTCACCTTTCCATACCCCATCTCATCCCCAATCATTCCGGCCCGCCATGGACTGTTCTGTTGCCGGATGCACCACCAGATACACGAGACTTGGTGTACAAAAAGGGGTATTTTGATGCCGGGAACCCGAACAAGCGCCTTTGGGGTGGTTAAGTTGGGGCTATGACGCATAATCGGACATATCACCTCACACCACTCAAACTCGTTCCAATGAGCCACAGCAGCCTGCTCTTGTGCTAAGCGGATTCTAACCGAGTGAGTTTATGATAACCACATTTTTCATATATTATATATTATGGGGGGAGTGATTGACGGTATGGAATAAGATGATTACCTGTCCTCAACCGAAAGCGATTGATTTGCTGGCGAAAAACTATCAGTGGCAGCTAGGCTAGCTTGCAGGAGCTGGGTCACAGTTGAGACAAGGTACATGTCTTGTGAAATATTCTCTCCGGGATTGCGGCGCTGTGGCCTTCCCACTGCGCTTGAAGAAGTCGGTATCGCCAATTTTGCCCGCTTGTGGGTAGCCTTGCTACTTGGTGCAGCTAGGCGCCTCTTTGTTGCAGGTTGTGGGTCAAGATCTTCCTCCTCCACCTCCACCTGCTCCACCTGCTCCACCTGCTCCACCTGCTCCACCTCCACCTCCTGCTTCTGCTCCTCCTGCTCCTTCTCCTGCTCCTCCTGCTCCTGCTCCTCCCCCTGCTCCGCCTCTGCCTCTTTGGCAGTATTGTCCTCTTGGCTCCTATCCTCTTCCTGCCGGCAAACATTGGTATCCTTTTCGCTCCGCCATGCTTGATCCTCATTAATTTCATCCAACTCCTTCTCATACTTCCACCCTGCACTCGTCTCATGACTGTCCGTCTCACCCGACTCCTCATCATCTATATAATCAGTCATCTCAAAGTCATTATCATCATCACTATCCTTCCCGGTAACAGTTGATATATCACTATCCTCATCCAGATCCTGATTGTGATCTTTGTTAATAATAGTATGATCATTATCATCATGATCGTCATCTGAAATGTTAATTATCGGTAGTTTGAACTTGGTAAGGCTGAATTTATTGTTGGTATTTGTGGAGACTTCGCAATCAGTTGAAGGCCTATTCTTACCAGAAGACGTTATGGTTACCGGAGCTGCTAAATTTGACTCTGTTTCCTTCTTATTGGTTGAAGGCAAATAGGACTTGCTTGAGGCTGAGACATGAGGTCTTGGCGAGGGAGTGGGTGTTGGTACCAGACCCAGAGGAGAAGGTGAAGTGCCCTGAGAAGAAGCTAATGAGGCAAGGGGGGGCGATCGCAGGGCGAGGGAAATAGGTAGAGGGGTTCCGAGAGCACGTGGAACCTTTCGGTGAGACGACATGGTCCCGGTGGAACCCCCGATGCTTGTTAGATGTGTTGGAGAGGTCACCGGAATGGCCATCAAAGGTGGGCAACTGGGTCTCGGATCCGAGTGAGTGGCCAGAGCTGCTGTCGGACTAGGGGGCAGGGTAGTGGAGACGAGTAAGGGAGCTGGGCAACTGGGGGCAGAAGCCGTACGGATAATTGGGAACGTAATGGGAGGGGAAGAGGGAAAGGCAGTGGAACTTAGTGCGGTGGTCGGGCAAGCGGGGGAAGAAGCTGGTGCAGCGGACAGGGTGGGTGGGGATCTGGATGGGGAGGGGCAGGAAGTGTCACCGCGGGGGCTGGCTGGGCTGGCTGGTTGCCGGGTCTGGGGGGAGGGTAGGGCAAACTCCATAGGGGAAGCCGGCTGGGGAGCTGGGAGGGCCAGTGAGGAGCGAGTGGAAGTGGCGTATGTATCCCGAGAAGTATATTCTTGAGTTCCAGCAGCAGGCAGAGAAGGACTGGCGGTAGAACTAGGCCCAAGTGCAGGCAAAGTCGGTCGAAGATCTGCGGAATGACCTGGGGCTGCTGTATTGCGCTGAGGTCCGAGACTTGAATACATGGTATGGACTAAACTCGGCAGGCCAAAATGCCCGACTGCCCCCATTCGACTAGATTCTCCAACCGGCTGCCAGGAGTGGGCGGGCACCTGCGGAAGAGATAGCTGTTGGATAACAGGTGATAGCCCTTGTGGAGGGGCCACAGTGGAGGTCGTTGGAATTTGCAGTACGATGGTGACAGAGAGCGGCAGTGCTGATGTGGAGGAAGATACTAGGGTACTACCGACCGGTACTGCAGTCAGATCCGGCACGGGGCCTGCTGCAGAGGCGTTTCGATCCGAGTCCCGCTGTGGCTGCTTTTTTCGAACTAAACTCCATACCAAATTTGGGGTTTCATGGCCAATTGCAAGATCGTAGTAGTTGAGGAGGGTCCTCTGGTTCCGAACTCGCATGCCCCTACCTACATCAACAAACTCCATTGCCGCTAAATCCAAGTTCTGGTTGGGCAGATCGTTTCCGAGATTTGTGAGCAGCCGCTCATATGATAGAACTTTGTCCGCTGATAGTGCATAGAGGTTGTACCGAAAATAGTTTATATTGCGCTCCCCCCATGGTATGCGGACTATGGGTGTAACATCACTATCGGGGCAGCGGGCTGTGCAGAAATCTGGATCACTGTTAAAGATGGGAAGGGCCGGGATGACGGGGTTGTTGTCCTCTGCTTGCGGGTCATTCTGGTAATGAAGAATCCAGTGGACATGCGATTTCCCATCTAGGTATGCTAAAAGAATGTGATTCTCAAGCGTAATTTCTGATGATAGGACTGTATCATCTGGGTTGGCAGTGAAGAACGCTTCAGCGAGATCCACATCTATGCCATCCTGGGAGAGGTTTTGCTGCAACCGATCAAGCGAGACTGGTACAGGTCCTGGAACGCGGTCTATTTCGGCATTCTCATGGGCGAGATCCCGCGGAAAATAAATAAAATGCTGGTATGCCTTTTCCCTCCGGGCGGTAACCCATATTTCAATCTCAGTGAGGGAGCGGCCTCCTATTTCTGGAGTAATTCCAGGAGGGTTAGCGAAATTGCATCATATCTGGGCCACATGAGCAGGCTCATGGAGATCTTACCGGTAGTCATAGCCCCGCAGTGACTCAATTCCAGGAGCAAGCTGAGTACGAAGTATAAAAGGACGGTTTTAACCTTGAAGGAGCTGCAGATGTGGAACCGAGAGGGGAAAAGGATAGGAGTCTGAGAGATAAGGGAGGGAATCGAAAGAGTGGCATCGGGGGGGGGGCATTGCCCTCTATATATCCCTTTGTTATGGCTTCCATGGCAAACAGTACCTGACATGAAATTGTACAGGTGTTGATTATCATCGGTTGGTATGAGGGTGGTGTTGTCAGGTATTACAGCTTGCCTCGGAAAATGGGTGAGTTGATGTAGGGTCGGCAAACCCCGCTGGACACCCAACTGCCAAGGCTGTACTGTGTCTCACAACGAGAGAAAAATACTTTTGGTTGACAGGGTTAGGGCTAGTGCTGACCACTCGCTAGATTAGATTGGTGGCGATAAGATTGATAAAAACTAACATTCGCTTATGAGGATAGGCACTTATTGCGGCTGACAAGCTATAGTTCCCATTGCGCTACTGTTTATATAGGCCGGCTTGAAGGTGTATTCAATGTATACGGAGACAGGAATCCCTGTATGCGTCTATCTCTAGTGGGGAATATTTTGTTCGCACCAGACTATTTCTGTGACCACACAAGTCTCGGAGCCGCATTAGAGGTGTGGGTGAGGAAGCGGATAGCTCCTGACAACAACTTCGCAGATGTCAAGAAAGGTAACTGATTTCGAGGGAGACTGTTGGAAATTATGCTGCATCATCACGTGCATATATTCTCATGCGCGCTGGATAAGAAACGCTACTACTATCATCTGTTACACACCGTCGCTCGAGGACTGTTCCACCATCATTAGCTTCAGACGATATCCGACATTGATCCTGCATACTCGACCAAACAGGATCAAACTCGAATCACACCGCACTGAAACAGGAACACTCACGATTACCGAACGTCAGCTTTACCCTCGGTTTCACGCACGACCTATGGCTGGCCACCTTTTCGATACCCTTGGGAAATTCTGATCAAACCTCGGATCTGGTTCGGGAAAAGAGGATATCACAACGACTGAATGGGAGGAACCGAGGAGCAGGATTGTGCATGTGCTGGTAGCATGTTATAGAGGAAGGATAGGATATAAGGAAGCTTGTTTTCCCTTGATTTGTTCATTATCAGTTCATCATCTTTCGCTTCTCTCTTTGTCTGTCTTATCTTATTCTTCACTTCCGTTTGATCATTTTACGATTGTCCATTTCTTTGATAAGTTTTTCGTTTGAGTCATATTCTTTTATATCTGCTATATACAATCAACTTGCGTCAATCCGTATCTGAACTCCGAATTCGCTGTGCCTGAACCTTGTTGTTGAAAAGAGACCACTTCCAGGAAGTTCGAGAAATACTGACAAAGACTTCATAATTAAAGATTGTTTGTGAACGGAAATATACCTGTGCTGAATCCTAGCAAGGATGGGTTTTTCATGTTTCTTTCAGGTTTTTCCCATTAGGGGATATCAGCACCCGTCTCCGAAGGCCATTTGCGTGGTCTAGCATTTGCGGGATTGTATTAGTTCATTCAGTAGCAAATTATTGTGGAGTTGTTCGAATAGCTAGGTAAGGTTTCCATACTGATGTACATAGCGCTAATTATCTTTCATTACTGGAATCTTGAACTAATGATACTAATAGTAGCCAAAGATTCGAGCAATCAAGTCCATTCTAATACACCTTTCGAACCGCCTGGCTCTTCAAGCTGCCAACCTCTGCCACTTTTTTCACGGCCAATATGATGTGCCAGATGGGGATTATTGCTTGGGAATTTCAAAGAAACAATTGAAGAGGTAATAGAATTTCTTTATATCACTTGCTGCAGTCTGTCACCCTGGATGACGCAGGCTGGCAAATCCCTAATTGTATACGATATCTGGACCAACATGAGGGTCTTTTGAAATCCGGTCCGCACTTGAATTCCTTTAAGTAACAACCAAGTGACACTGTCCAAAATAAGGGAAAATATTTCCTTCGATTGCAACCAGATGAACTTCAATTTGCCTGAAATATTATTCGAGGTATTCTGGTAGGGCACTTCGTTGTTACCTAAAGGGGTTTATCTTATTTAGACACCACACAGGAGCGCTGAGGCAGAGAGAGAATGCGCTCCAATTAACTTAGTAAGCAATCTCGCACCGGTGCGAGATTGCTTATATCATCTTATTTTCCCTGGGCCAACACCGGCAGTGACATATTACTAGTTTACCTCGTTCGCACAAGATCATACTAGGTACAGTGTTCCCAAGCGCGCAGTGCATCCGTTTTTCGCCTAGGAGGGAAGGGCACCAAGTTAGAGACAGTTGCCCGGGGTGGGCGCCCAGTGGCAGTCAACCCTAGTCTATGCGGGCGCCAGGGTCCAATAGATACCTTAGTTTATATTTCATTTTTGAACCTTATGAGAATTAGGTCTGTGTTATGAACAAGAATTTTTTTATTCCAATATAGAGAAGAAGGGGCTCTACAATCATGAAGAAAATTTGGCTATAAACCAACCAATGCTTCCTGAGCCCTGGGGGGTGATGGCTGAGCCATGTGCCAGTAGAAGCCAGGGCCTACAAGAGAAGCTCATCCTTATTCAGGACAATACATCTCAGCAGGTATCACTAAGTGCCTACAGGTGACAGCTGTTACCGGGGGTGGCGGCCCGATCGGCAGCCTTTCCTTGTCTATTACGGCCGGGCCCTACCGGAAATTACCATTACCAACAAGCCTGCAGGGCCTGCCCGTGAACCTACAGGACTGCAGCGTTGCATAAAGACTCACGCCATTCCCTGCTGTAATCATACTGTCTGGGACTGGTGGGACTATAGGACCTCATAGCTCGGGGGCCTGGACATTAATCATGCTGTCTGGGACTGGCGGGTTATATGACCTCATGGCTTGGGGGTCTGGGCCGGGTTGTTGGCAACCCTGACCAGGTATATATTGTGGAGTATATTTCTACCTATTTATCTCTTGGATAGCATCGACTCTCTTTGACTTTTAAGGGAGCAATTTTAGCATCTACTGGACAGAGGCGCCAGGAAATGCTGTTGATAGGGTTCATACATAGTCACCTTCCGTCACCTTCCGTCACCTTCTGTCACCATTTGTCACCCTTCTCCAATAGTCACTCTCTGTGCGAAGCCGTCTGTATTTCCCCTGTCTAGCGTGAAACTGCAATACCTGTTCCACCCTCAAATAATCAAAATTAGACGGACCAGGCGGTCGTGGTTGGACTACGCAAAAACCGAGTCATAACCGGTGCATGGGCCAGTGGCTGATCCGCTAATCCAACCAGCCCAATTGCAAAACTTGAGGCTGAAAACACAAAATAACACACCAACATTTTGATCGCGTACACAGCTCTAAGTAAGCTCTCTCTTATTCACTCTCAACCCCTATTATCTTCCACTAACTGACTTACTATTATGATATGCGGCTCCAGCTGTTCACATCTCATGTACTAAGTATTACGCCCCTCAGAAGCGCATATCCAAACTTGTTTGAAAGAATAAGCTCCTTCACGAAATTAACAATTCTTACGCCTTCTGACATAATGCTGCCAAAAACTCCTCCTTCTTTCGCCTTTGGGCCTCCGGTTCCTGATCACGATCATGACTTCCAATGCTCTCATCACGCTCGTAATCCACGATCATCCTCCCCCTCTTCGCCTTGTCGGGCTGCTCGTCATAGATTCTGTGCATGTCTAATTTCAACTGGGTACGCTGGCCTTACTGTGGACTCCGAGGTGTAGGGTTGGTAAACACCATAGTGGATTATCTGGGATAACAAATTCATCGCAGCTGTTTGAGATATTGGGGATCACTTTATCGATAGATCAGTTCCCATTGGGGCAGGAGTGGACCACGTTGGTAGGGGATGGAGAGGATGGTCTGATTGCCGGAAAGTAGTACTGTCTACTGAGATGCAAGTCTGGTTATCTTACACTGTATGAGGATTCGGGACTATCAAGACAGAACGCATCGCTAATAAGAGGGCATTAGTTGACATGCTACACAAGGCCTTCCAATGCATTATCCCGGGCCCAAAAAACAAGTCCGACCAAACCCAACTCAGCCCAACCAATATTGAGCCCGACCCAACCCAATGAACCTATTGTGTCTGTACATGAAGGAAAGGCTTTAAAAATAGATAAAAAATGAGTTATATATTTGAGTGAAATTATTAAGATAGAGGATAAGAGATAGGAAGGGTTTGCAGCTGAAGTAAGAGGAACATATAGGAGGCGGGAGAAATGTAGCATGTGAATGGTTTCAGACAGGATTGGGCAAGTGCTGCCAGATATACTGCCAATAGCGGGCACATTATGTCGACAAGAGTTCTTGGCATTGAGAGAGTAAGGTAGGTCAGATGTCGCTGTTTGTCTTTTGAGTAGAATGCTCTAGTTGTGAACAAATTGGCGTAAGCAATAATCGTGTCATAGGCCAGGATGTTTTGGTACTAACCAACTATGCACAAATTAGACTATCGACAAGTAGAAGCTTGAATATAATCGAAGACTAAGAGAGGTTTGCCATACTGAAGTGGATATCAACACTTGTTTCCAGTTCACTATTCAAAGAATCTCATTCATCATCATCTTGACTACTGCCCAGTAGCCTGTATTAATTGTTCCTATTTTCGAGTATATGTTGAAGTCATATTGGTTGCAGAGAGAGAGAAGAGAGACATAATTTGCGTTCTTTTGCTGAGTCTGCAGGTAGAAGTTGTGCCGGCTTCAACTGATAAGGGAGAACATCAGAGCAGGTACGGGAGGTTGGCAGAACTGCTAGAGTGCTAGATTTGACACACCCAAAAGAAGAAACACTCATCATTTGGTGGTTGGTGTACTATAGAGGGCAAAGAGGAGGAAGGTGTTTGCAGAGAAACAGAAGTAAAACGGTAGTAGAGGATTATTGGAAAAAGGGTGAGACATGGACCGCTTCCACTCTCACTTTTCCGCTAGGAGCAAAATCTGTTCCATAATTCTGTCAGTACAGACTATCATTTCCCTGGTGATCGCAACTCAAATGTATTGAAAGCTTCGGGAGCACAAGGTAAACAAGAACTGCCAGGTTGCTGGTTAACTTGGGCATAGTACTTCCAGGATTCTGAATAGTCCAACCAGTCAAGTCTGGGAGGCACCACGGGTCGGTTGGTCTGAATTGATGTCCGTGACTAGACCTGACTAATAAATGTAGTCAAGGACTAGTCGAGATTAGTCCCAGACCAGTCTCCCTCTCCCGCGGCATGGGCGGAATGCGGGGAAGGTCTATTAATAAGCAAGTTCGCCCAGGGTGAACTTGTTTAGTAAGTTTCGCTACATGTAGCATCACTCGATTTGCGAACTAAAAGACTTGATAACGTACCCTATAGCAAGCCAAAACACACGATTATATGAAATACCTCTCGAGTAGGGAGCCTAAACCGGTTTTCCAAATACCACACCATAAGTTTGCATAATGTAGCCTTGTGTTTTGGCTCGCGGTGGGGTACGTTAGTTGCAACGGATCTTTACTGCCCTATATAAGCGAGGCAACATGTGCATTCTAACTCGCATGAGATCTGGCGGTTTAGTCGGTTTGAAGAGTCTGCTTGTCAGTATGGGTGAATGAGAGAAAACTTTCACACGGCTGGTTTCTCTGGTCAGGTTTTGACGATTTAAGTGTTGTCTTTAAGCGGATAAGCAACAGGCCGATACATCTTCTATCACTCGATTTTCACCTGGTCTGTCCAGTCTGACCAAGCCCGGTCCAGTCAGTTTCAACAATCACGACTATCCAGTGAGTCTAATTTCCTCCAGCAGACTAGACTAGATTTTGACCTGGTCTAGCGAGTCCAAGCCAGTCCATGGCCGACCATTCGGAACCCTGGTTCCACAACACTTCAAAGCTGTTTCCCAGTGGGAAAGCGAATTGTTGAGTAGGGCGACACTTGAAAATCAGTTCCCAGGAGGGAGAGAACTAGTGGCTAGTGCAAGACTCCAAAGTAGTTTCCCAGTCAGAAAGAGAATTGGTGTGTAGCGCGAAATTGCAAGATCTGTTCCCAGCAAGAGAGAGAACTGGTGGGTAGCACAACGCTGCAAAGTAGATTCCCAGTGGGAAAGAGAATTGGTTCGTAACGAGACAAAGAATAATCTGTTCGCAGCCGGGGAGAGAACAGCTGAGTAGCACAGAGCTCCAGAGTAGATTCCCAGTGGGAAAGAGAATTGGTTGGTACCGCGACACAGAAAGATCTGTTCCCCGCCGGAGAGAGAACAGCTAAGTAGCAGAGCGCTTCAAAGTAGATTCCCAGTGGGAAAGAGAATTGGGTGGTACCGCGATACAGAAAGATCTGTTCCCGGCCGGATAGAGAATAGATGAGTAGCATAGCGCTCCAAAGTAGATTCCCTGTGGGAAAGAGAATTGGTTGGTACTGCGATACAGAAAGATCGGTTGCCCGACGGAGAGTGAAGTGGTGGGTAGCAGAACACTCCAAAGTTGGTTCCCACCTAAAAACAGAATTGGTGCTTAGCACAACAATAGAAGATCTGTTTCCGCCAGGAGAGAAATCTTGTAGATAGCGTAAGACTCCAAGGTTCTTTCCCAGGCGGAGACAGGATTAGTGAGTAGCCCAACACTGCAGGATCAGTGTTAGGTCAAAGAGCGATCTAGTTGAAAGTATGACACTCCAAAGTCCTTTCCCAGACGGAAATGGAATTGGTGCAAGGCTGTAGACGGCAAGATCATTTCCCAGCTCGAGATAGAACACCTTGGTAAAGCAACACTCTAAAGTAGGTTCCCTTCTGGAAACAGAATTGGTGGGTACCCGGACACAGCAAGATCTGTTCCTGGGCGGAGAGAGAACTTGTATCTAGTACAAGACTAAAGAGTACATTACTAGCCAGATACAGAATTGGTGGGTAATGGGATATTGCAAGATCTTTTTCCCCTGGAGAGAGAAGTAGACGGTAGCATAATACTTCACAGTAGGTTCCCTGCCAGAAGCAGGAAAGCTGCTTAGGACGACTATGCAAGGTATGTTCCTAGAAGGACAGAGGTCCAGAGGATAGTGCGACACTTCAAAGTTTTTTCCCAGCCGGTGACAGAATTAGTTGGTAGTGTGACAGTGCAAGATTTATTCCAGGTCAGAGCGAGATATAGTTAATAGCGCGAACCTTCGAAATTCTTTGCCAGCCGGAGTCAGAATTGGTATCTAGCACGACACTACAAGATCAGTTCCCAGTCGGAAGGAGATCTAATACATAGTGTGACACTCCAAAGTCCTTTCCTAGTCAGAAACTGAATTGGCGGTAGCGCGACCCTGGAGAATCTGTTCCCAGTGGGGAAGAGAACTAGTGGGTAGCCCAACCCTGCGGATCAGTTCCCGGTGGGAAAGAGAACTGGTTGGTAGCGCGAACCTGCAGGATCTGTTCCCTGTAGGAAAGGGAACTGGTGAGCAGAGCAACCTTAGAAGATCTGTTCCCGGTGGGAAAGAGAACTGGTGGGTAGCGCGAACGTGAAGGATCTGTTCCCTGTGGGAAAGAGAACTTGTGGGTAGCTCGACCATGCAGGATTGGTTCCCTGTGGGAAAGAGAACTGGTGGGCAGAGCGACCATACAGGATATGTTCCCGTTGGGAAAGAGAACTGGTCGGTAGCACGAACCTAGAGGATCTATTCCCTGTCGGAAAGAGAACTTGTGGGAAGCGCGACCGTGCAGGATCTGTTCCCTGTGCGAAAGAGAACTTGGAGGTAGCGCGACCCTGCAGGATCTGTTCCCTGTGGGAAAGAGAACTTGGGGGTAGGCGACCCTACAGATTCTGTTCCCGGTGGGAAAGAGAACTTGGGGGTAGCGCGACCCTGCAGGCTCTGTTCCCAGTAGGAAAGAGAACTGGTAGCCAGAGCGACTCTCCAGGATCTATTCCGGGTGGGAAAGAGAACTTGTGGGTAGCTCAACCCTGCAGGATCAGTTCCCGGAGGGAAAGAGAACTTGGGGGTAGCGCGACCCTGCACGATCTGTTCCCGGTGGGAAAAAGAACTGGTGGGCAGAGAGACACGGCAGGATCTGTTCCCGGTGGGAAAGCAAATTGGTGGGTAGCGCGACCTCACAAGATGTGTTCCCTGTGGGAAAGAGAACTTGGGAGTAGCGCGACCCTACAGGACCTGTTCCCTGTGGGAAAGACACCTTGTAGGTAGCGCGACCTGGCAGGATCTGTTCCCGGTGGGAAAGTGAACTTGGGGGTAGCGCGACCCTGCAGGATCTGTTCCCGGTGGGAAAGAGAACTGGTGGGCAGAGCGACTCTGCAGGATCTGTTCCCGGTGGGAAAGCAAATTGGTGGGTAGCGCGACCTCGCAAGATCAGTTCCCTGTGGGAAAGACAACTTGGGAGTAGCGTGACCCTACAGGACCTGTTCCCTGTGGGAAAGACAACATGTAGGTAGCCCGACCTGGCAGGATGTGTTCCCGGTAGCAAAGAGAACTTCGGGGTAGCGCGACCTGGCAGCATCTGTTCCCGGTGGGATAGAGAATGGGTGGGCAGAGCGTCTCTACACGATCTGTTCCCGGTGGGAAAGACAATTTGTGGGTAGTGCGACCTCCCAAGATCTGTTCACGGTGGGAAAGAGAACTTGTGGGCAGCGCGACCTGGCAGGATCTGTTCCCAGTGGGAAAGAGAACTTGCGGGTAGCGCGACCCTACAGGATCTGTTCCCGGTGGGAAAGAGAACTTGTGCGTAGCCCGACCTGGCAGGATCTGTTCCCGGTGGGAAAGAGAACTTGGGGGTAGCGCGACATGCCAGAATCTGTTCCTGGTGGGAAAGAGAAGTTGTGGGTAGCGCGACCCTCCAGGACCTGTTCCCGGTTGGAAAGACAACTTGGAGGTAGTCCGACCCTACAGGATCTGTTCCCGGTGGGAAAGAGAACTGGTGGGTTGCACTCAACCCCCAAGTCTCTTCCCAGCCGGAGACATAATTCCTTCTTTACGCAAAGCCAATCCGCCCACACCACTTTTCGCGTCGGTTAGGCCTAACCCATCCCCTTGACAGTGAGAAACAGCCTATAATCCTGCAGAACTATTCAATGCATCAAATAACAATTGTAAACAAAAAACATATGATTATGAAACAAAATCATAGAATAGATGATGACTGTGGAAGTGATATGTTGAAGAGTAAGGAAGATGTAATCTCTGTACTTTAGTTTGCGAGGTTATGAGTGCGTAGAATATATGTTAAAAATAGACTAGTCGACTGTATGTGAGATTTGCATAACTGGGGCAGTGGGACTCCGGTACTTAGCTGTTGACTTTATACCAGTACAATTGCTGAACCCTTGGTGGGAGTCAGGTTATCACTAAAATCGGACACCCTTGGTGAGCATCGGATTTTCACCAAAACACGACACAGTCTATGAGCGTCAGATTTTCACCAAATCCCAATACAGTTGATGAGCGGCGGCTTTTGGCAAACTCCCGAAACAGTTGGTGAGTGTTGGCTTTTAATGAAAACCGGACAGAGTTGGTAAGCGTAGCGTTATCACCAAAACCGGACACGCTGAGTGACTTTCGGATTTTCACCAAAACCGGACAAGCTTGGTGAGGGTCGGGTTATCACGAAAACTGGACACGCTGGGTGAGGGTCGGGTTTTCACCAAAACCGGACAAGCTTGGTGAGGGTCGGGTTTTCACCAAAACCGGACACGCTGGGTGAGGGTCGGGTTTTCACCAAAACCGGACACGCTGGGTGAGGGTCGGGTTTTCACCAAAACCGGACACGCTGGGTGCGGGTCGGGTTTTCACCAAAACCGGACACGCTGGGTGCGGGTCGGGTTTTCACCAAAACCGGACACGCTGGGTGCGGGTCGGGTTTTCACCAAAACCGGACACGCTTGGTGCGGGTCGGACTTTCACCAAAACCGGACACACTTGGTGAGCGTCGGGTTTTCACCAAAACCGGACACGCTGGGTGAGTTTCGGATTTTCACCAAAACCGGACACGCTGGGTGAGGGTCGGGTTTTCACCAAAACCGGACACGCTTGGTGAGGGTCGGGTTTTCACCAAAACCTGACACGCTTGGTGAGGGTCGGGTTTTCACCAAAACCGGACACGCTGGGTGAGTTTCGGATTTTCACCAAAACCGGACACGCTTGGTGAGTGTCGGATTTTCACCAAAACCGGACACGCTGGGTGAGGGTCGGGTTTTCACCAAAACCGGACACGCTGGGTGAGTTTCGGATTTTCACCAAAACCGGACACGCTTGGTGAGTGTCGGATTTTCACCAAAACCGGACATGCTGGGTGAGTGTCGGATTTTCACCAAAACCGGACACGCTTGGTAACCGTCGGGTTTTGACCAAAACCGGACACGGTTGGTGAGCGTAGGCTTTGCACCAAAACCGGACACCCTTGGTGAGCGTCATATTTTGACCAAAGCCGGACAGAGTTGGTCAGCATCGGGTTTGCACCAAAGTGGGACACACTTGGTGAGAGTCGGGTTTTGACCAAAACCAGACACTGTGGGTAAGCGTCGTGTTTTAACCAAAACCGGATGCAGTTGGTGAGTGTCGCGCTTTCGCCAATACAGGTGACGTATCGTGACCATTGTGCTTTCACCAAAGCCGCAACCCTTCGTGACTATTCTATTTTCACCAAAGCCGAACACGCTTGCTGAGCCTCCTGCTTTCACCGCAATTGGACACACTATGTGAGCCTCCCGTTTGCTGAAACCTGTAAACACTTGGTAAGCTTTTGTCTTTCACGCATTCATTCAGGTACATTTATTCTTCGTGAATCTCTCTATAGTCTTCGAGAATCTTCGTGTAATAACTTGCAGCAGACTTGCCGCTATGTACTCAAATCTTGCCAAGAGTTATATTAGACTTCTTGAAATAAAATCTAAGGCCAAGTATTTCCTTGAGGTACCAGAAGCGCAAGTGTTTACTGATCACATATATAGTCAGTTGCGACCCAAGCTCTAGTATATTTCATTGCAGTGCCAGTAACCAAAGTATTTTCTTTTTACAACCCCTGTCACCAGCAGACATGAGCCCGTGTAGATTTCATTCTATACTCTGGAACGCAAGTGTTTCCTAATCACAAACACAATCAGCCAGAGACATGAGTACTAGAATATTCCATTCCGGGGCCAGGAATGCAAACCTTTATTAAGGACATATACTATCTACCGATTTAACCTAGATAGGACTTGATTTCCTTGCCACAAATCCAAGGTTCTAGTAAGAAAACTTATTCATGCATTTGCCTACTTTATAGATTATAGGAAAAGTGGATAAACAGGTGTGTTGTCCACGGTACAGGGAAACTGAACTGACGGGGGTATCGTCCCATTTATGGGAAATCCGGACTGACAGGGCTGTCGTCCCCATTATTGAACCTTTCTCATATTTTCCTTACTGCAAATGTACTATATCCTATTTCTCTAACATGTTCATATATCTTCCAATTTTCCCCCTTATTTTCCTCTTCTACCTATCCCCACCCGCCGACTCTATTTTCACTTATCTTACTACTATGTATTTTCAATAATACCTGTACCCTCTATTACTATTCAACTATTTACATCGCCTAGCCTTGCAGATTCATTCCACCTCTTTCCAACTCTTACTCACCCGCAATTATGGTTGTCAAATCTGTAATATTTCTACTGCCACATTCCATAACTGTTGGCTGCTCCGGGGTTTCCATGATGGTCTCCTCCCGTTCAATTGACGCATGATCCTCATTGGAATTAGGTACTAGTACATCATCAGGTGATGGTGACCGTTCTACTAGAATATGCGGCAGATGCGGATCCAGAGATGCTGTATGCTCCCATTGCGTGGGAGATGATGGGTAAATGCCTGTAGCACTATATATTGTAATAATTACATTCCACCATTGTCAGCACTTATCGCTAACAACTATTATCCCAATAGTTTATTCATTCCGTTCATGGTAAGAGCTTATATTACCTCACATTCGACCACTCATGTGGTTTGTCCATATGATTTGGGTTGGAGCTCAGACTGTAACTACGTGTTCTAACAAGCAGTGAGGGATCAATGCAGCCAGAATTCATTGTCGTGCTAATATCTGTAATCTGTCCCAGAGCTCTCCGTGTAACATTGTTGAGTACCTCTTGATGGGATTGGTCAGAATAGTTTTCATGAGACTGGTTCAAAGTATCGGATGGCATAGAGTAGAAAAATGTTCTTTCTTTATACATATTCTGATTATCATCAAAGGTGGTCAGATCGACCAGGGATGACCTCTGCATTTGTTGTTCAGCGGTCATAGGTAGTGTTGGTAGTCTTGTGCGATGGGGGCTTTGATGCTGATTGTTGCTTTTCGTAAAGCCTCTACGATTCCGGTGTGGTGAGATACTCCAGTGACCAGAGGACTGCTGCCGTGATTGCCTATGTTCCGGTGATCCCAATCTCGCAACAGATATTCGTTTAATCTAAATCTTAAGTACAATATTTATTAGCTAATATTCACTTCTGTTAAACCCCCAAGAGACAAGCAGCAGCATAGGCAGAGAATGAATACCTACAGTAGACAATGGAGTACCAAGTTCATCTCCTTGCCGACAAGGAGATACACTAGGTGAAGACCTGAGCTGTGTCAAATTGCCACCCGCAGTGTTGTCATCTATCATAGAATTCTCAAGTCGCATATGAGCCTCTCTTTCAACATATCGTATATCACGTTCTGATGATCGACGTAAATTATCTGCACGTTGCTGAAGGAAATAAGCATCTCGCCTATTCTGTTGTAGCCAATTGTCCGTAATCAGATCAGGTATCTTGTTGGGATCTTCTACTCGACCGTGAGCAAGAATGGTATCCAGAGTTTCCGGGATTCGCCAGTCGGGGTATGATGCCAGACATGGATTAAACTGAGGCCGGGATAGCTCGTGAAGGTTGGTTGCTTCTCTGAGCTCATGTCCGCTAAGGGGTGCATCAACATTTGCAACACCTCTCAATTGAAGGGATTTTGCGACTGGCTGAAGGGCAGTGGCTAGTTCCACTGTCCTGTACGAAATTCGCGGTAAGTGTTGGAATAGAAAGTGCCAAACTGAATCACTTGTCTTTCGAGCTACATCCGCATACCCATCCACAGGTAGAAGCAGAAGTAATCCATCTGCAACATGCTTGGTTCTTCTACTATTGGCAATCTCGAACAAGTGACGGGCTTCCTTCCAGTGGTTGGTAATAACCTGTTGGATGATGGGCATGCGAAACTCTTTTCGAAAGATGTCGAGAAGTAGTTGATTCACACGCTGACGGGCAGTCTGGGTTGTCATACCCCGGGAACGATATTCTTCAACATAGGCAGAGTGAGAGCGATACCGACTCATAAGTTGAAATCGTTGGGTAATGTGAACAATGTCCTTGGTATTCTCGCAGTACATAACTTTGTGATAGTCTCGAATAAGAGTTTGTTGTAGTTGTGATCGGGGTAATCGAGCATTTCTTGGAAACATCAGACTCAGCAGGTTTGTTCGCGTGGTTCGTAAGCGTACGAGAATATCATGCAGTCCAGTCATGTATTCCTCCCACAGTGTCGACCAGAACCAGGTTAGCAACCTGTTCCATTCTGTGAGTGTGAGTCTTGTGACACCATCATACTCATTATAGAGTTCAAATCTCCCACGCCCGTTGCGCTTGCCCCATGTAATCTGGAGTTCGAGTAATCGTTTCTGCTCCTAGTTATGTGATCTGTCATCATGCTTTCATAAGACCTTTTTTAAAAATAATTTGCGGAGAAATTGGATAATAATGATACAAGAGAGATATGATTAGCAGCAAAGTGATAAATAAAATGTGCGGCCTGTATGATAGTGTTGTAGCAACTCTGATCAGAATATCGTAATTTGACACCGTATTTACTCTCTCTTCTTATAAATCCTTTCTTCTTAGTAATTCAATTATTTTTGCCTTTTTGCTTTTATAGCATACCTTCACCAAATTCAACTTTTCCCGTTCCTAAATCCTCCTTCCCTTCTTCATTATATATCCTTCTACCTCTATATACAAATCACTACATATTCTGCTTCGTCTTCTACTCTGAATCCAGATTTGGTGAATTATTTCTAAGTTTATATTCGCTTGTTTCTTCACGTACAGTGGCCTATTTCCTTACATGTTTACATTGTAAGAAATATTCTCATTCTCCTTTAAGACGCTACACTTCTTCCTTTCACTTTTACCTATTGAATCCTGTCATCTCTCCACTTATTCATCACACTTTTCCCATCCCTCTCCCTCAAACCTTGCAAAAACTTTCTTTTACCCACACACATACCTTTATGTTCAATTTTGCTCCTTTAACATCAAATAAACTAGTACCTAATTCTCACGTTCCAAGTATTAATAAACTCCAGCCATATCTGGTATCTGGAAGGAACAGTACTTACAGTTACCTAAGTGGTTGCTTGTACTGTAACGTATCCTTGCTGGACTACTCAGTAGCACTCGAATCTGTATTGCGAACCTCGTTTGCAATCGCCGCCTCATTGGTAGCAATGACTTCTCTCGTCTCGGTATTGGCTTCATCCGTGCCGGCCTCATCGTCCACTGAATCGGATAGCTTCTCGCTAGGCTCCCGTGGCTCACTGAACGCGATTTCCGACACCGCGCCGATCTGGCTATTTGATGATAAACTATTCAATACCTGAATCGTAATATCATCAGGTTCGAAACCGCTATCTTCAGTATTGTCGTCGCTCCTTTGGTCGTTCGCTGATTCCATGTTTCCCGATTCGTGTACTATTTCAGTGCCTGGCAGTCCCTCATTGATTTCCGAATCACTTGCTACTGTGGTGTATTGTTTTGGTGTTGAACTACACGAAACCTGAATCGTAGTATCGGCTGTTACTGATTGAGTATCTAGTATACCACACTCTATGGTCCCACTTGGTTTATCAAACCCCTCTCTATTGTTGTGTTTTTACATCAGTATGCCTGTGTTTCTCACATAATAATACAATACCGATCACCTTTCATCAGAGTATGAGCCCAACATACCTTGTATTCTCATTCACATCAGTACCGAGTGTCTGACCATCACGTGAACAACTGATAATTTCTTGCGCTTCGGATAATTGAGGTTGTCTGACAACGGTAGTTTCAAACACAGGTGTGCGGGCGATTTGAATATGTTGATACTCCTGAGTTTGTGCCGGTATTCCTTCTGCATTCGCCATCTCCAGTTCCCCTCCCCTGGTATCTTCCATGTTAGAAAGATCTGCAATCGGAGGCAATCTTGTCGAACCAGAATCTTCACCGCCTGGTATTGCTTCTTCCGCTTCCAGGTATCTGGTCAATTCATCTTCTATCATTTGCTCTACCGTTGACGCAGAAATTGTGTTAGTATTAGTGGAAGCAGGATCACTATCGCTAACGGGCTGAAAATGGACTAGCGAAGGAAGCTTTGCGTTTAAATTGGTAAATGAACCTTGGTGTGATGGAGTCATGTCGGGACGGTCAATAACAGTTATGGGTACAGTTGAGGGTGATATTACAACTGATACATCAGTTTCCTCATGCACGCCCTGGTTTCTAGATTCTGTATCCAATATGTGCTGTGGTTTCTCTGTCGTCATATTATTGCTTGAAGCAGCAGTACGATGACGACGTGTTCGTTTGGGCAAAGTCCGCTTCGAAATGCGTGTCCGTCTTGGCTTTTCCATTACTCTTGGTTGAGGCCTTCCACTGTCTGGTAAATCTTCAACTATGATAGGTGTCATGGAATTTGATATCGCAAATGAAGATTGACCTTCTTGCTCAGCGGCAGAGGTCGTAGATTGTTGGTGTAATATTTGCTCAGCTGTAGTCGATGATATACTGTGAGAAGGGGTAGAACGCGGACGACGGCGAGTACGTGTAGATCGGCTACGACTCGACGCGTGTATTGGGCTGGAGGTATCTGACAGTATTCTTTCAGCTGCCTCGTTCTCACGTATAACTTCAACTACAGCCGATTCTGTAGAACTTGATTCCGGATGAGACCTTTCTCGCTCGTCTACATTGTCGTGATTCAGCGATTCTTGTTCAGTTATTTCCTCCATTAAAGCAGGGGCAATATTGCCAGTAGTTGTAGTGGGACGTCGACGAGTAGGTCTGACTGAAGTACGCTTTGAGATACGAGTAGAGCTCAGCCGCTGGGCAGTAAGAGGTCGCCGCAATGAACGGTAGGTAGATATCTGTATAGATTGGTGAAAATAATTAGCATTACGTGAATCAAATTAGGTATAGACACCCAAATATAGTTTGATTGTACAACACAATTCGAAGATATACAATGGTATTAATCAAATTTGTACTCACATGTGGAGGCAACAAATGATCAGGTGTGCTAGAAGCTGGAAGATTCTGTTCAGATTCGTCATCAGGGGCAACATTTCTACTTTCAGTTTCGTCTTCAACTGGTACGACATACAGGCACAGGTCAGCTTCCGTCTATACTATTACAATACCACCCTGTATTACACGCAATGGACAAGAGGTTTGGTGAACTATACCAGCATCATTATCAGTAGATTCTTCAGCTGCTGCACCTTGGACGAGAGCGACAATCCAGTCAGGATCACTTGTACGTTGCTTAGTCTCAAGAACGGTCAATGTCGCTTGAATATCCAGGTTAGGATATGAACAGAGACATGTGTTGAACTCTGACCGTGGAAGATCATGAAGATTAGTTGCTTCATGCAACTCATAACCAATGAATGGAACGTCAACATTGCCAATTCCCTTGGTGTGTATTGCCTTGGCAATCGGATCAAGGGCCTGAGCCAGCTCGACAATTCGGCGTGAGATACTAGGAATGCGTGGCAATAGGAACAGCCAAACCGAATTCGCCGTCTTGCGAGCAAGGTCTGAAAAGCCACGAATAGGTAACAGAAGTAGTAATCCATAGCCAAAAGCTGCTGTTTGTCGTGTGTGTAAAATCTCTGCCCAATGTCGACCATC
>Ga0307517_10000476_pt1 | contig 68696 bp, 65 predicted proteins | sample 23_EM_MG_FD_194515 | JGI IMG/M metagenome (GOLD analysis project Ga0307517, IMG submission 194515) | Populus trichocarpa ectomycorrhiza microbial communities from riparian zone in the Pacific Northwest, United States - 23_EM | ecosystem: Host-associated > Plants > Roots > Unclassified | place... | reverse complement strand
ACTTTGCATAAGAATTAGTCACCGGAAGTAAGAGAAGGGATTGCTACAAATGCGTAACGAGAATTCGAAGAAAACGGCGACGGCGGCCGCATTGGCGATGGCGCTGGCGGTCGGGTTGCCGCAGATCGCGGCGGCCGAAACCGTGCTCCGCATCGGCATGACGGCCGCGGATATTCCGCGCACGCTGGGTCAGCCGGACCAGGGGTTTGAGGGCAATCGTTTCACCGGCCTCACCATGTATGACGCGCTCACGATGTGGGACCTCTCCTCGGCCGACAAGGCGAGCGTAATGATCCCGGGACTCTCGACCGAATGGAAGGTCGATGAAGCCGACAAGAAGAAGTGGACCTTCAAGCTGCGTCCCGGCGTCACCTTCCACGATGGCGCGCCGTTCAACGCCGACGCCGTGGTGTGGAATGTCGAGAAGGTGCTGAAGCAGGATGCGCCGCAGTTCGATGCCAGCCAGGTCGGTGTCACCGCCTCGCGCATGCCGACGCTGGCCTCCGCGAAGAAGATCGACGATCTGACGGTGGAATTGACCACCAAGGAGCCCGACAGCTTCCTGCCGATCAACTTGACCAATCTGTTCATGGCGAGCCCCTCGAAATGGCAGAAGCTGTTCGAGGCGGCTGAAGGCGCCGATGCCAAGGCGAAATCGCAGGCCGCATGGGCCGCGTTCGCCCGCGAAGCTTCCGGCACCGGTCCGTGGAAGCTGTCGAAGTTCACGCCGCGCGAGCGGCTCGAACTCGTCAAGAATGAAGGCTATTGGGACAAGGCGCGCGTTCCCAAGGTCGACAAGATGGTGCTGCTGCCGATGCCGGAGGCCAATGCCCGCACCGCGGCATTGCTTTCCGGTCAGGTCGACTGGGTCGAGGCGCCGGCGCCCGACGCGGTCAAGGAAATCAAGCAGCGCGGCTTCTCCCTGCAGGCGAACGAATCGCCGCATGTCTGGCCGTGGCAGTTCTCGCGCATCGAAGGCTCGCCCTGGAACGACATCCGCGTTCGCAAGGCGGCCAATCTCTGCGTCGATCGCGAAGGCCTCAAGGAAGGCCTGCTCGCCGGCCTGATGGTGCCGGCGACCGGCACTTTCGAGCCCGGCCACCCCTGGCGCGGCAAGCCCACCTTCGAGATCAAGTACGATCTCAAAGCTGCGCAGAAGCTGATGCAGGAGGCCGGTTACGGCCCGTCCAAGAAACTGACGGTCAAGACCCAGACCTCGGCGTCCGGCTCCGGCCAGATGCAACCGCTGCCGATGAACGAATATCTGCAGCAGGCGCTGGCCGAATGCTATTTCGACGTCCAGCTCGATGTCATCGAATGGAACACGCTGTTCACCAACTGGCGCCGCGGCGCCAAGGATGCGTCAGCCAACAGCGCCAACGCCACCAACGTGACCTATGCGGCGATGGATCCGTTCTTCGCGCTGGTGCGCTTCCTGCAGTCGTCGATGGCACCGCCGGTGTCGAACAATTGGGGTTACATCAACAATCCCAAATTCGATGAGCTGGTGACCAAGGCGCGCCAGACCTTCGATCCTGCGGCGCGCGATGCGGCGCTTGCCGAACTGCACGCAGCCTCGGTCGACGATGCAGCCTTCCTCTATGTCGCGCACGACGTCTCGCCGCGTGCCCTCAGCCCGAAGATCAAGGGTTTTGTGCAACCGAAGAGCTGGTTCGTCGACTTCTCGCCGGTGACGATCGCGCCGTAAGGAGCGATTGATCCAACCCCACGACGCGCTCCACCTTCTCCCACAAGGGAGAAGCTGGAAGGGGATTGCATCCGTTGCCAATATGGCAACGGATGCGTCTATATTATATAATTGTGCGAATGAGTGACGCGATCTAGGTTGGGGTCGTTCACGCACAAGATCGCCCGGCGATCATTGCCGAATCTAATCCACGCGGCCGGTTTGGCCATCAGGGAAACCGTATGGACCAGCCGAAAATCGCGGTGTTCGCCCTCGGCGGAACGATCGCAACGCAACCGGGCCGGACCGCCGGACTCGTTCCGACATTGACCGGAGAGGATCTCGTCGCAAGCGTGCCTCAGCTGGATGCGCTCGCGACGCTCGAGGTCACCACGTTCAGGCAGCTGCCGGGCCCCGACCTCGCTTTCGCGGACCTCGAAGCGCTCGCGGCTGCAATTGAGAATGCGGCAAGCAACGGCGCCGACGGGATCGTCGTCACGCAAGGCACCGACACGATCGAGGAAACCGCCTTCGTGCTCGACCGTATCGTGGCAAGCGATATTCCGGTCATCGTCACCGGGGCGATGCGCAGTTCGGTCGCCCCCGGCGCCGACGGACCGGCCAATCTTCTGGCTGCAGTCCGGGTTGCCGCGAGTCCGGCGGCCCGAGGCCTGGGTACGCTTGTCGTGTTCGATGATGACATTCATGCCGCGCGTTTCGTGACCAAGGCGCACACGAGCAAACCGTCGGCATTTCGATCGCGCCCCTCCGGACCGGTCGGGTTCGTTGTGGAAGAGCGCGTCCGGATCCTGACCCATGTAACCCGGCTACCGCCGATCGGGTCGAGCGCGGCCCCGCGGAACGCTCGTGTTGCTCTTGTGAAATTGGGGCTCGGCGACGACGGCGCGCTGATCGAGCTGGCTGCAAATCATGGATATGCGGGCATCGTGATCGAGGGCTACGGCGGCGGTCACGTGTCAGGTCTGGCCGCGCAGGCCGTCGGCAGGGTGTCGCGGAACATTCCGGTTATTATCGCATCCCGCACCGGCGCCGGCGAAGTGCTCAGCAGCACCTATGGCTTTCCGGGCTCGGAGATCGATCTTGCTGCGCGCGGTGCGATCCGCGCCGGATGGCTCGACGGCATCAAGGCGCGCCTCCTGCTCACACTCCTGCTGCGGCATGAGGCAAACGACATTGCGCATCACTTCGCGTTGTGGGGCGGCGGCACAGCCGCTTCCGCGGCGCCGTAGCCTAGCGCGCAGACTTTCGCGACGATCCTGCCATCCGGCGAGTGGATCTCGGAGTAATCCCAAGGAGAATAGAATGTCAGAAGTGCGGATCTTCGATGCCGGCGGCTATCGCTACGTCGAGGGCGTGTTCCAGTATTCCGCGGGAGTGGCCGCCGAGCCCGGATTCGAGATCGAGCGTGCTTACTTTCACGAGCCGGTGCCGATCTCGGCGGGATTCGCCGCCGTCGAAAGCCATCTCAAGGCAATAGGGCGGCCAACGACCGCGTTTTGCGCTTGCGAGCTGCGCTCGCCAGGCCCGCTGTCGGATCAGGACTTCCTCAGCTTCAACCGGGACTATATCAGGACGCTCGAAAGCTGGGGCATCTATCGTGACGGGACGAACCCGGTCGCTCGCACCAATGTTTGCCCGCAGATCAATCCTCCGCCGACACCGTCGCTTCTGGCGTTTTCCTACACCGTTCCGGCCACCGGTTCGCAGCCGGGGACGTTCGCGGTGGCGGGCGGCGGCGAGGCGCCTGAAGGCAAGCCGAACTACCGCGACCACATTGTCCGCCGGGGCGACCTGACGGCGGATGGGCTGCGCGAAAAAGTTCGCTTCGTCGTGGTCGAGATGGAGCGGCGCCTGACGGCGCTCGGCTTCGGCTGGCAGGATGCGACGTCGGCCCGGGCCTATACCGTGCACGACGTCGGCGCGCTGCTGATCAACGAGGTGTGGGCGCGCGGCGCTGCGCCTCGCGCAGTCGAATGGAATTACACGCGGCCGCCGATCGCCGACCTCGAATTCGAGATGGATGTACGCCGGACGGCCCGCGAAGTGTTGATCCGGCAACCGTGACGCCAGCTTCAACGGTCGATAGCGCGTACCAGATCACTCAGGTGTTTTAGAAAGCGCTCGGACGCGATCGGAAGCGGTCTCTGCCTGAGCGTGAAAGCTTCGAAGAATGCCTTGGTCAAAATTGGATCCGTCAGCGGAACGTTCACCAGGGTGTTCGCCTTCAAATCGCGTTCGATCGACAGGCGCGGCAGCACGGTAACGCCGCCATCCTGACGTGCAAACGCCCTCATTGCTTCGATCGAATTTGTCTGGAGCATGGGACGCAGATGCAGACCGTTGGCCTTGCAGGTGGTGTCGATCAATTGCCGAATTCCGAACGCCGAATCCGGAACGGCGATGGGGTACTGGAGCAGCTCGGCGAGCGAGAGCCGCTTGCTGCCGCTGGCCGAATGCCCCGGCGCCATCACTGCAAACAAGGGATCGCGAATACGGAACGCCGTCGTCAGGGCCTCGTCCGGTTGTGGATGGAACGCAATGCCGATGTCTGCCTCGCTGTCCGCGATGCTCTTGGGCACCTGCGTGGTGCCCTTGACGAGCACGCTGAATTCGATACCCGGATACAGCTCCCTGAACGTCACGATCGCGCGCGTCAGGAGATCGCCGACGATGCCCTCGATCGTACAGACGCGCACATGACCGGAGCGAAGCTCCTTCAGATCGTTCAACTCCGAGACCACCCGCTCGATCGCGAGCTTGGTGTTGCGCGCGTGGCGCAAATACACCTCGCCGGCAGGTGTCAGTTCGACACCATATGCCTTCCGTTCGAAGAGGCGGACGCCGAGTTCATCTTCCAGCTTCGTGATCTGGCGGCTGATCGCCGAGGCAGCGATCCGCAATTCCGTGGCCGCACCGTTGACCGAGCGGCTGTGTGCGACCGCCATGAAATAGCGCAGTGATGGCTCCATCTGCCGTCCCTCCGTTAATTGCGCCGGGCTCGCCGAGACTAGGCGGCGATTGCCGACAAGGCAACGATGATGTCTATATTATATAATTGTGCGAACGCTTGAGCCGTTCTAAATTGACGCCATCGACGGCTTGGGGGGGCGCGCACCAGGGCACCCGTCGGGATAATTGCCGGACTTAACTGCGCGGCTCGTTTTGGCCTTCGGAGTAACCGCATGAACAGACCTGCAACGGCGTCGGCGATCTTGATGTTGACGGTGGCCTCGGTAGTCGCACTGCCGCAAATCGCCAGTTCCGAGACCGTTTTGCGCATCGGCATGACCGCAGCCGACATCCCGCGCACGTCGGGCCAGCCCGATCAGGGATTTGAGGGCAACCGTTTCACCGGCGTGACGATGTACGACTCGCTGACCATGTGGGACCTGTCCTCGGCCAACAAGGCGAGCGCCGTCATTCCTGGGCTTTCGAGCGAATGGGCGGTGGATGCCGCCGACAAGACGAAGTGGACATTCAAGCTTCGTCCCGGCGTCACGTTCCATGATGGCTCGGCATTCAACGCCGATGCCGTGGTCTGGAATGTCGACAAGGTCCTCAAGCAGGACGCACCGCAATTCGATGCCAGCCAGGTCGGCGTCACCGCCTCGCGGATGCCGACGCTGGTCTCGGCCCGCAAGATCGACGACCTGACCGTGGAATTGACCACAAAGGAGCCGGACGGTTTCCTGCCGATCAATCTCACCAACCTGTTCATGGCTAGTCCGGGGAAATGGCAGAAGCTCTTTGACGGCGCCGCAGGCGCGGATGCCAAGGCGAAATCGCAGGCGGCCTGGAACGCCTTCGCGCGGGACGCGTCGGGCACCGGTCCCTGGAAAATGTCGAGCTTCACGCCGCGCGAGCGGCTGGAACTGGTGAAGAATGACAATTACTGGGACAAGGCGCGCGTTCCCAAGGTCGACAAGATGCTGTTGCTGCCGATGCCGGAAGCGACCTTGCGCACCGCAGCCCTGCTCTCCGGCCAAGTGGACTGGATCGAGGCGCCCGCACCGGACACCATTTCACAACTCGCGAAGCGCGGTTTTGTCATTGAGGCCAACGAGCAGCCCCACGTCTGGCCGTGGCAGTTCTCGCGTGTCGAAGGCTCGCCATGGAATGACATTCGCGTGCGCAAGGCCGCCAATCTCTGCATCAACCGCGATGACTTGAACAGCCTGCTCGTTGGTCTGATGGTTCCGGCGACCGGCACCTTCGAGCCCGGTCATCCCTGGCGCGGAAAGCCGACCTTCGAGATCAAGTATGATCTCAAAGCGGCACAGAAGCTGATGCAGGAAGCCGGATACGGCCCGTCCAAGAAATTGACGGTCAAGACCCAGACCTCGGCGTCCGGTTCCGGCCAGATGCAACCGCTGACGATGAACGAATATCTGCAGCAGGCGCTGGCCGAGTGTTACTTCGACGTTCAGCTCGACGTCATCGAGTGGAATACGCTGTTCACGAATTGGCGGCGCGGCGCCAAGGACCCCTCCGCCAACGGCGCCAGCGCGACCAATGTCAGCTACGCGGCGATGGACCCGTTCTTCGCCATGGTGCGTTTCCTGCAATCGTCGATGGCGCCGCCGGTCTCCAACAACTGGGGCTTCATCAATGATCCGAAGTTCGATGAACTGGCGAAGAAAGCGCGCCAGAGCTTCGAGCCGGCGGTGCGCGACGCCGCATTGGCCGAACTGCACGCGGCATCCGTCGACGACGCGGCATTCCTTTATGTTGCGCATGACGTCGGTCCGCGTGCCCTCAGTCCGAAGATCAAGGGTTTTGTGCAGCCGAAGAGCTGGTTCGTGGACTTCTCTTCGGTGACGTTGGCGCCGTAATTTGCGCGGTTGCGCTCACCTCGATATGGTCGGACGTTGCCTCTCCCCTGTGGGAGAGGGGACTTCCCAAAAGCGAAGGCGGCTGAGAAGGGGCTCTCGTTTCGTAACCCCCTTCAACTGGCATGGACTTCGCATAGCCGATGCAAAGCAATCGGCGTCCTTTTGAGAACGGCGGCGAAGGCCGCCTATCGCCACCCTTTCCCATGGCGGGAGAGGGGAAGCACTGAAAGTGATCTATGCTCGTCTATATCGCCCGTCGTATCGTCTATGTAATTCCGATCGTGGCCAGCGTGGCGCTGGTGTGCTTCCTGCTGGTGCACATCACGCCCGGCGATCCCCTGGTCGCGGTGCTGCCGGCGGACGCCAGCCAGGAACTCGCCGCGCAATTGCGCACCGCCTATGGCTTCGATCGTCCTTTACCCGTTCAGTTCGGGCTCTGGGTCTGGCGTGCGCTGCACGGCGATCTCGGCAATTCGATCGCGACGGGACGCCCGGTGCTGGCAGAAGTGCTGCGCGCCGTCAGCAATACCGTGACGCTGGCGATTGCCGCCGCGTCGATCGGCTTTACGCTGGGATTATTCTTCGGCCTGATCGCCGGTTATTTCCGCGACACCTGGGTCGACAAGGTCGCGACCTCGATCGCAATCGCCGGCGTTTCCGTGCCGCATTACTGGCTCGGCATGGTGATGGTCATCATCTTCTCGGTGCAGCTCAACTGGCTGCCCGCGGTCGGCGCCGGTCCCGGCGGATCCGGCGCCTGGGGCTGGGATTGGGAGCACATGAAATATCTGATCCTGCCCGCGATCACGACGTCGGTGATTCCGATGGGCATCGTCACCCGCACGGTGCGCGCCCTGACCGGCGACATATTGAGCCAGGATTTCGTCGAGGCCTTGCGCGCCAAGGGGCTGCGCGAGACCGACGTGTTCCGCCACGTCATCAAGAACGCCGCGCCGACCGCGCTCGCGGTCATGGGATTGCAACTCGGCTACATGCTCGGCGGTTCGATCCTGATCGAAACCGTGTTCTCATGGCCGGGCTCGGGCCTGTTGCTCAATTCGGCGATCTTCCAGCGCGACTTGCCGCTGCTGCAAGGCACGATCCTGGTGCTGGCGCTGTTCTTCGTGACCCTCAACCTCCTGGTCGATATCGCGCAAGCGTCGATCGATCCGCGCATCAAGCGGAGCTAAACCGATGACAGCGATCACAGATACCGCCTTGCAGGCGGCCCCCGCCACCGCGGCGCGCGGTTATTGGGCCACCGTCGGCCGCCGTATCCGGCGCGACAAGGTCAGCATGGTTTGCGCCTTCATCCTGGTGCTGATCTTCGTGTCCGCGCTGTGCGCGCCGTGGCTCGGCCTTGCCGATCCCTATCAGGGCTCGATGATCCGCCGGCTCCGTCATATCGGCACGCCGAATTTTCCGCTCGGCACCGATGAGCTCGGCCGCGACATGTTGGCGCGGCTGATCTATGGCGGCCGGCTGTCGCTGCTCATCGGCATTCTGCCCGTGATCCTTGCCTTCATGATCGGCACATCGCTCGGTCTTGTGGCAGGTTATGTCGGCGGCAAGCTCAATACCGCGATCATGCGCACGGTGGACGTGTTCTACGCCTTTCCCTCGGTGCTGCTGGCGATCGCTATTTCCGGCGCGCTGGGAGCGGGCATCCTCAACTCCATCGTCTCGCTGACGATCGTGTTCGTGCCGCAGATTACCCGCGTCGCCGAGAGCGTCACCACAGGCGTCCGCAACATGGATTTCGTCGAGGCCGCACGTGCCTCGGGCGCGGGGCCCTTCACTATCATGCGCGTACACATGCTCGGCAACGTGCTGGGGCCGATCTTCGTCTACGCCACCGGGCTGATTTCGGTGTCGATGATCCTCGCCGCCGGCCTTTCGTTCCTCGGCCTCGGCACCAAACCGCCGGAGCCGGAATGGGGTTTGATGCTCAACACGCTGCGCACCGCGATCTATGTCAATCCGTGGGTCGCGGCCTTGCCCGGCGCCATGATCTTCGCGGTGTCGATCTGTTTCAATCTGCTCAGCGACGGTATGCGTAGCGCCATGGACATCAGGAACTGACGCGATGAACCAGAGCAGCCCGTCGGTGGAACCATTGAACACGATCGAGGATATCGGCGGCGCCGCGCAGCCGCTGTTGCAGGTCAACGGCCTGACCAAGCATTTTCCGGTGCGCGGCGATCTCTTCAGCAAACCCAAGACCGTGCGCGCGGTCGATGACGTGACGTTTTCCATTGCCAAGGGTGAAACCGTCGGGATCGTCGGCGAATCCGGCTGCGGCAAGTCGACCACGGCGCGGCTCCTGATGCATCTGATGAAATCCGATTCCGGCGACATCATCTATGACGGCATGCAGGTCGGCCCCACATTGTCGCTGCGCGAATTGCGCCGCGGCATGCAGATGGTGTTCCAGGACAGCTACGCCTCGCTCAACCCGCGCCTAACCATCGAAGAGTCGATCGCGTTCGGCCCGAAGGTCCATGGCATGGCCGATGGCGCCTCGCGCACGCTGGCGCGCGAGCTGCTCGGCAAGGTGGGCCTGCGGCCGGAAACCTTCGCCAACCGCTATCCGCACGAGATTTCCGGCGGCCAGCGCCAGCGCGTCAACATCGCGCGCGCGCTGGCACTCTCGCCGCGGCTCGTGATCCTCGACGAGGCGGTCTCGGCGCTGGACAAATCGGTCGAAGCCCAGGTACTCAATCTGCTTGCCGATCTCAAACGCGAATTCGGCCTGACCTACCTCTTCATCAGCCACGATCTCAACGTCGTGCGCTACATCAGTGATCGCGTGCTGGTGATGTATCTCGGCGAGGTCGTCGAACTCGGCCCGGTCGACAAGGTCTGGGATAATCCGGCCCATCCCTACACGCGGGCGCTGCTGGCGGCGATGCCGTCGGCCGATCCTGACAACCGCACCCAGACGCCGCCGATCTCGGGCGATCCGCCCAATCCGATCGATCCGCCGCCCGGCTGCCGGTTCCACACCCGTTGTCCGTTTGCGGAGCCGCTCTGCTCAAATGCCACCCCAAAGCTCAGCGACGTCGATACAATGGGCCATCAGGCGGCGTGCTATATGGCCATCCCGGGTTCAGGACACAGCCGCGCACCGAATAAGGGAGCGGATGCATAATGGCAAAGCCCAGTCCCAAAGAGGTCAAGGCGATGACCGATGTCGCGGGCGTGCCCGTGGATGCCGACGTCGCCGCGCGGATCGCCAATTCCATCGGGCCTGCGTTTGAAGGCTTTGCGCCGGTCGCCGGCACCCTGCCGTTCGATCTGGAGCCCGCGAGCTTTCTTCTGGTGCAACACCTGAAGGGGTCGAAATGAGCACCGAACCGGCTTTGATGTCGCTGGTATCGGTCGCCAAGGCGATCGCCGCCAAGGAAATTTCATCGCGCGAAGTCACAAAATCCTGCCTCGACCGCATCGCGCAATGGCAGCCGCGCCTCAACGCCTTCATGGCGATCGAGTCGGAATCGGCACTGGCGGCGGCCGATGCCGCCGATGCGGCGCTTGCCAAAGGCAATGCGCACGGCGTGCTGCATGGCGTGCCCCTGGCGCACAAGGACATGTATTACGAGGCCGGCAAGGTCGTCACCTGCGGCTCGAAGATCCGCCGCGATTTCGTCGCGACGACGACGTCGACCGCGCTGCAGCGCCTGAAGGATGCCGGCACGATCCGTCTTGGCTCGCTGCAGATGGTGGAATTCGCCTACGGTCCGACCGGGCACAACCCGCATTACGGCGCGGTGCGTAACCCCTGGAATGTCGACCACATCACCGGCGGCTCCTCGTCCGGTTCGGGCTCGGCGGTCGCCGCACGGCTGACCTTTGCCGCGCTCGGTTCCGACACCGGCGGCTCGATCCGGATGCCCGCGCATTTCTGCGGCGTTACCGGGCTGAAGACGACCGTGGGCCGCGTCAGCCGCGCCGGCGCGATGCCGCTGTCGCAATCGCTCGATACGGTTGGCCCGCTGGCGCAGAGCGCGGAAGATTGCGCGCTGCTGCTGGGCTTGATGGCGGGTGCCGACCCCGATGACCTCACCGCGTCCACATTGCCGGTGCCGGACTATATGGCCGCCACCAAAGGCTCGCTCAAAGGCCTCAAGATCGGCGTGCCCACCGCGTTCTATGTCGACGATCTCGATGCCGAAGTCGCGCGCGTGCTCGATGAGACCATCGCTACCCTGAAGAAAGAGGGCGCCGAAATCGTCTCGGTCGAATTGCCGGATCAGCGCCAGCTTACGGCCGCCTGCCAATTGGTGCTCGCGACCGAAGCCGCCGCGTTCCACAAGAGATGGATGATCGAGCGGCCGCAGGATTACGGCGCGCAGGTTTTGATGCGGCTGCAGAACGGCCTCGCGATTCCGGGCGTGTCTTACCTCGAAGCGATGCGCTGGCGTGGTCCGGCCCTGGCGTCGTATGTCTCGGCGGTCACCGGCACCGATGCGGTGATCGCGCCGGTTGCGCCGATGCCGGCGGTGACCATCGCCGAGAGCGATGTCGGCAACAGCCTCGACGCGGAAGCCGTGATTCAGCGCATCACCAAGTTCACGCGCCCGGTCAACTATCTAGGCCTGCCGTCGCTTGCGATCCCCTCAGGCTTCACCAAAAGCGGTCTGCCGGTCGGCCTGCAGTTGATCGGCCGTTCCTTTGATGAGGCGATGCTGCTGCGGATCGGCGCTGCGTTCCAGCGTGCCACTGACTATCACCAACGGGTACCCAAACCGTCATGACCAACCTCGTCGAAGTCCGCGATCTCAACATCCGTTTCACCGGCGAGCGCACCGTGCACGCCGTCAACAACATCTCGCTCTCGCTTGGCGAGGGTGAGGTGCTCGGCCTGCTCGGTGAATCAGGTTCGGGCAAGAGCGTGACCCTGCGTGCGCTGATGCGGCTATTGCCCCGGAAGCGGACTCAGATTTCGGGCACCGTGAATGTTCTTGGCCGCGATGTGCTGGCGCTGAACGACGACGAATTGTCGGCGTTTCGCGGCCAGACCGTTTCGATGATCTTCCAGGAGCCGGCGCTGGCGCTCGATCCGGTCTACACGATCGGCCAGCAGATTTCCGAATCCGTGATGCGCCATGAAGGCAAGAGCGAGAAGGAAGCAACCGCCCGGGCGCTGGAAATGCTGGAGGTGGTGCGCATTCCCTCCGCCAAGCGCCGCCTCGATGCCTTTCCGCACGAAATGAGCGGCGGCATGCGGCAGCGTGCGATGATCGCGCTGGCGTTGGCCTGCAAGCCGAAAATCCTTCTGGCCGACGAGCCGACCACGGCGCTGGACGCCACCGTGCAGATCCAGATCCTGTTGCTGCTGCGGGAATTGCAGCGCGAGTTCGGCATGTCGGTGATTTTCGTGACCCACGATATCGGCGTCGCCATTGAAATCTGCGACCGCGTCGCTGTGATGTATGCGGGCCAGATCATCGAGCAGGGCAAGCTGCGCGACATCGTGCGGACACCAGTGCATCCCTATGCGCGCGGGCTGTTGGCGTCGACCACCCATGGTGCCAAGCGCGGCCAGCGGCTGGAGACCATCCCGGGCACGCCGCCGTCGCTCGACAAGGCACCGGTCAGCTGTTCATTCGCGCCACGCTGCAGTGTCGCGCAGCCGCGCTGCGCCGAGCAAATGCCGCCCAACGTGCAGACTTCGCCGGACCACATGGCACGATGCGTCCTGGCCGAACCAGCCGAGGCCGCGACCTGATCGGTCCAGTCGTATGAAGCGTTGTCATGCCCGGACAAGGTCGGGCATGACGAAATGCGTCTATCCGCCAAGCCCTGGATCCGCCCAGCGCTCGATCTGGGCGGGACCCACGACCTGCTTGGGCTGATGTGGATTGAGCGTGCCGGCGCTTGCGGTCCACCCCTTTGAAAGAATCTGCATCGCAAACAGCTTGGCATCGACTTCGGATTTGAATGTCCGCGTCGATCGAACCGATCCTGTCGCGCCATCGTCCGTTTTCACGGCTTTGTCGGCGCCAAAAGTAACATACCAAATATCAGGTTGCGTCATCTCGACATAACGCGCGTGGCGACCGAAAGTTTCGCCGCGGGCGCTGAGCGGATTCGGGGTCGTCACGTCGGGCATATATCGGTAGGCTGGAGCCGCCGCGTCAAAAGGCGCCACGAACCGGGGGATTTTCAGGTGCACATATCGAACCAGGGCATTTTCATCATCCTGTTTATCGGGCTGGTCGCCGGCTGGCTGGCCGGCAAGATCGTGCGCGGTACCGGCTTTGGCATCATTGGCGACATCCTCGTCGGCATCGCCGGCGCGCTGGTTGCTAATCTTCTTCTGCCCCAGCTCGGCATTCACATCGGCACCGGCGTGATCAGGGAGATCATCAACGCCGTGATCGGCGCCGTCATCCTGCTGCTGGTGGTGCGGCTGGTTCGCGGCCGGAGATAGCCCTGCGCGATACAACTTCGGGGCGAGGTCCGCGCGGGGATCAGGTGGCGGCCGGCGGGCGGCCGCGGAACCTTTGCCTTGTTCGATCTGCACGGGCAAAACCCGCGCCGATCCTGATTTAAGCCGTCCTGGCGGCTCATTTTCCCGGATCCGGCCAGATATCTGCCCGCAGGGGTGAACTGGATTCCGATTAACGTGACATAAATAGACGGTGGCCACAAACATCGGTAAGACGGGTGGCATCGCGTCACGTAACCCTTCGAAGAGATACGAATTAATGGCAGCTGCTCCCGGTGTCCGGCGGTCCGAACTCGGTGTAGCGCTACGCGCCTGTCGCGATGCGTTCGTCGGCGTCGGCGTCATGAGTTGCATGATCAACTTGCTGTACCTGACCGGCTCGATTTTCATGCTGGAGGTCTATGACCGCGTGATCCCGAGCCGCAGCGTGCCGACCCTGATCGGTCTGGTCGTGCTCGCCGGCGGATTATACGTCGCCCAGGGCGGCCTCGACCTGATCCGCGGACGCATTCTCGGCCGCATCGGCACCGCGCTCGATGAAGCCATTAACGCCCGCGTGTTCGAAACCGTCGTGCGCCTGCCGCTGATGGTCGGGAGCCGCAATGAAGGCCTGCAGCCGCTGCGCGACCTCGACAACGTCCGCTCCTTCCTCGGCAGCCAGGGGCCGGGTGCGTTCTTCGATCTGCCATGGTTGCCGTTCTATCTGGCGATCTGTTTCGCATTCCACTGGCTGCTCGGCCTCACCGCGCTGGTCGGCGCGCTCATCCTGGTGACGCTCACCTTGATCACCGAGCTGATGTCGCGCCAGCCGGCCAAAGATGCCATGACGCTGGCGGCGCGGCGCAACGATCTGGCGTCAACCAGCCGGCGCAACGCCGAAGTGCTGGTCGCGATGGGCATGGCCGGACGGCTGACCAAGCGCTGGACCGAAGCCAATGAGAGCTATCTGGCCGGCAATCAGCGCGCCAGCGACGTGGCGGGCGGCCTCGGCGCCATCGCCAAGGTGCTGCGCATGATGCTGCAATCGGCGGTGCTGGCGGTCGGCGCCTATCTGGTGATCCATCAGGAGGCGTCGGGCGGCATCATCATCGCGGGCTCGATCCTGAGCGCGCGGGCGCTGGCGCCGGTCGATCTTGCGATCGCGCACTGGAAGGGTTTCGTCGCCGCACGCCAGAGCTGGCATCGCCTCAACAAGCTGCTCGAACAGATGCCGGCGCAGAACACCCAGACCCTGCTGCAGAGTCCTTCGAAGCGGCTGTCGGTCGAGGGCGTCAGCATTGTGCCGCCCGGCGATCAGCGGGTCATCGTTCAGGACGTCTCCTTCGCGGTCGAGGCCGGCACCGGCGTCGGCGTGATCGGACCCAGCGGATCGGGCAAGTCGTCGCTGATACGCGCCTTGGTCGGCGTCTGGACGCCGGTTCGCGGCAAGGTGCGGCTCGACGGTGCCGCGCTCGATCAATGGTCGTCGGACGTGATCGGCCGCCACATCGGCTATCTGCCGCAGGACGTCGAATTGTTCGCCGGCTCGATCGCCCAGAACATTTCCCGTTTCGATCCCGAAGCCACATCGGATGCGATCATCCTGGCCGCCAAGGAAGCCGGCGTGCATGAGATGATCATCAAGATGCGCGAAGGCTACGACACCCAGATCGGCGAGCAGGGCACCGCGCTGTCGGCGGGGCAGGCGCAGCGCGTCGGGCTGGCGCGGGCGCTGTACGGCAATCCGTTCCTGATAGTGCTCGACGAGCCGAATTCCAACCTCGACACCGAGGGCGACGAGGCGTTGACCCGCGCGGTTCGCAGCGCGCGCGAGCGCGGCGCCATCGTGGTGGTGGTCGCGCACCGGCCGATCGGCATCGAGGCGGTCGACCAGTTGCTGGTGCTGAAGGACGGCCGCATGCAGGCCTTCGGGCCGAAGGAACAAGTGCTCGGCCAGGTGCTGCAACGCGTTGCGCCACCGGCGCCCGCGCCGATCAAGATCGTTGCTCCCGGAGGCAAATCATGAACCAGGATTTGCAAGGGTTGAAAGGCGCCCGCGGCTCGATCCGGTCGCATCTGGTCGTCGGCCTGGCGCTGATGCTGGTGCTGGCGGGCGGATTTGGCGGCTGGGCCTCGACGGTGCCGATTTCAGGCGCGCTGATCGCGCCGGGACAGGTGGTGGTCGATTCCAACGTCAAGAAGGTGCAGCACCCGACCGGCGGCGTGGTCGGTGAGGTCAGGGTGCGCGACGGCGATACCGTCAAGGCCGGCGATATCGTCGTCCGTCTCGACGAGACCGTGGTCAAGGCCAGCCTTGCGATCGTCGTCAAGACCCTCAACGGATTATTGGCGCGCGCCGGACGGCTGGAAGCCGAACAGCGCGGCGTCGACACCATCAAGTTTCCGGCGATGCTCACCGACCGCGCCGACGATCCCGACGTCCGGGACGTGATGGCCAGCGAAACCAAATTGTTCGAGGTTCGCGTTTTTGGCCGCGCCGGGCAGAAATCCCAGTTGCGCGAGCGCGTCATGCAGCTGGGCGAGGAAATCCAGGGCCTCTCGGCGCAGGAAAACGCCAAGGACAAGGAAATCGCGCTGGTCGCGAATGAATTGATCGGCGTCCGCCAGCTCTACGAGCAGCGCCTGATCCAGATTTCGCGCCTGACCACCCTGGAGCGCGACTCCGCGCGCCTTTCGGGCGAACGCGCGCAATACATCGCCTCGCGCGCGCAGGCCAAGGGCAAGATCACCGAAACCGAATTGCAGATCATCCAGATCGACAAGGACATGGTCAGCGAGGTCTCCAAGGATTTGCGCGAGACCAACGACAAGATCGGCGAGTTCGTCGAGCGCAAGGTCACCGCCGAAGATCAACTCCGCCGCATCGACATCCGCGCGCCGCAGGCCGGCATGGTGCTGCAGTCGACGGTTCATACGGTGGGCGGCGTCATCACCGCCGGCGACGCCATCATGATGATCGTGCCGCAGGCCGAGGACCTCTCGGTCGAGGCCAAGGTCAATCCGCAGGACATCGACAAGCTGCAGATCGGGCAGAAGACTTTGCTGCGGCTGTCGGCCTTCAACCAGCGCACCACGCCGGAACTGAACGGCAAGGTCACGCGGGTTTCGGCCGACGTCACCACCGAGCAGCGCACCGGGCAAACCTATTACACGATCCGCGTCTCGATGCCGCCGGAAGAGGTCGCCCGCCTCGGCGACAGCAACAAGCTGATCCCGGGCATGCCGGTGGAAGCCTTCGTGCAGACCGGCGACCGCACCATGTTCTCGTACCTGATGAAGCCGCTGAGCGACCAGCTGATGCGCTCGTTCAGGGAGAAGTGAGTTCGCTTCGACTCGATGCTTCCCGTCGTCCCGGCGAAGGCCGGGACCCATAACCACAGGCTTTAGTGGTTAGGAAAAATTCGTCGAACAGTGTCGCTCAAGCAATATGCGACACGGCGTATGGGTCCCGGCCTTCGCCGGGACGACGAAAGTTATCGCCGCTACAATTCTGGCTCAATAACACCGCGTGATGTTGATGGTCTTCTCCTGGCCGTTGCGCCCGGGAACCGTGACGGGCTCCGAGGAACAGCTCGACACATAGGGCCGGTCGGACGGCACCACGTTCGGCGGGTAGCGATGCGCCCAATCCCAGGGAACATCATAGGTGTAGGTGTAACGGATATCGCGCGACTCCGGTTGGATCGCATCGACCATCGGTTCGCCGTTCGCGGGCGTGTAATAATAGCCGCCTGCGCCCGGCCAGTAAGTCCCGACATGGTGCCGGCGGTGATGCCCGAAACCGTGGCCGGCGTGAGGCGCCGAACGCGCGCCACCGGGGGCGGCGCCGGACCGCGCGAAGGTCTCGCTCGCGGCACACATCAGCATGGCGGCGCTGAGAGGGGCGATCAACGCCCGGTGCATTCTGTACGTCATGGCACATACCAATCGTTGGTTAATGAGCAACTCCCCAACGCAGGCTAGGCCGGGCGTTTGGCGCCCGCAAACGCAACCTTAATTTTTAGTTAAGACGTAAGATTAATGGGGAACCGACGGCCGGTCGCGGCGCCGTCAGCGTGACGCGACGCGCTTCCAGCGGGACTCGATCTGGGCCTTGATGGTCCGGATCCGGGCCTCGTGCGCTGCCCAATAGGCACGGCTTGCGGCCGGGGTGCCCTGGCGCAAGCTGGCATAGACGTCCTTGGGACGTATCGTCGCTTTCGACTTCGGCTTTGAATTGACCGCCGGTGCTGGCGTGGCGGGGCCAGGCGTGAGGGCAGGCGCGGCCATCGGCGCCATCGCCGCGACCGCATCCGGCGATGCGAATACCGAGTTCATGGCAACCAGTCGGTTGCGCGCCCGGTTGCAGTAGATCCGGGAGCGCGCGGACATGATCTCCTCGCCATGGCCGGCCCGGTATTTCATCAGTGCCCGGCAGAGATCGCCGTCCGCCAGCCGCCATGCGCGGCTGAGATACATCACGCCGTAATGGATATTGATTTCAGGCTTGGCGAGCTCGGCCGTGGTTCCGCGAAACCCCAGCATGGCGGCGGTCTCGGGCCTGACCTGCATCACGCCGATTTCGCCGACGCCGCCGACCACGGTCGAGTCGTAGCGGCTTTCCACGAATACGACGGCTTCGGCGATATCCGGCGGCAGCCTGGTGCTCGCGGTCTCCCGCTCGATGATCGCGCGAATGGCGGCGCGGGCCGGAAATCCCTGGGAATTCGAGGCCGGTATCTCCTGCGCATCGGCAACGTCTGAAGTTTCCTGCGCGACGCCGCGATCCGGCGTTCCGGTGCCGGCCTGCAGCGGGGCTGAGGCCAGCGACAACAGGAAGGCGGCGCCGGCGAAGGTGGCGCGCGCGATCCGAACCCGGGATTTACCGCAAGGAAGCATCGGAATTTGATAGAGGATCGATCTTAACAAGGATTGGCGGCAACGGACCGCCGCGAACCATGCATGGCGCGTCGCCTTCAGATGGTAAACGCGGCGTTGGGGCCGCGCCCCGGCCGAATTACCGCTGGTCGTATTCGTCCGGTCCCATCGCCCAGGCCCATTGTTCATGGCCGGGCGCGTAGGTGCGATTGGTCTGTGCCGGATTGCGGTTGACCAGCGGCCGCATGAACATCGGATGCGTCGCGCTGCGCACCTCGTGCTCGATCGTGAACAGATGCTTGCCGCTGTCGAGATCGACGATGTCCTTGAAGCGATACTGGTACGGGTTGTCCTCCTGCGAGACCAGATTGCGCTCCAGTAGCTTGCGGTAGGGGCCCGAAAAATTCGTGATGTAGATCTGCACGTGGTGGCCGTCGAATTCCGGCTGCGGCCGGTCGGTCTCGCGGAACTGCATATATTGATCCTTGCCGACCTTGACGCGCGCGGTGGTGCCGTCGCCGTTCTTGAGCTCGGCCGGCATCCCCATGATCTCAGGGTAGAAGGCGCAAATGCTTTTCGCGGTCCCAACCGGGACGTCGAACTCGACATAGGGAATGCCGAGCGTGATGCGCCCGAAGCGCGCGGCATCCGGTTCATAGCAGCGCACGCGATTGCCCCACGGGCAGATCGCCTCGACATGATCATTGTGTTCGCGATACCAAAATTTGGTGCCTTCGAGCTTTTTGGCAACCGACGCCAGCCGCTCGAGCAGCGCCTCGCGGCCTGACATCACGATGCCGGTATGGCCGCGCAGCACCTGCGCCGTGCCTTCAGGCAGATGAAACTGGCTCTTGCCGACATTGACCCACATGTTGCTGTCGGACACCATCAGATAGGGATCGCGGGTCAGCCCGAGGCCGGCGACATAGAACAACGTCGCGAGGCGCTGATCGGGTATCGTGACATTGACGTGCTCGAAATGGATCGAGTTGCCGAGGTCTTCGGCGGCGCGGTCGAATGGCTGTTGCATGGGGGCGATCCTCGAAGGGTTCAGCAGATTATAATCGTGTGCGGTGCCCGGATAATAGTCAGGAACTGATGCCAGCTCTGCAAATTCTCGTCGTCCCGGCCTTGAGCCGGGACCCATAACCACAGGGCGAAGTTTTGCGAAAGGCCTTTGCTATCGAGGCTTCATCGAGAGATCACGCGGTATGGGTCCCCCGATGCGCAATTGCGCATCTGAGCTCAAGGCCGGGACGACGAAAACAATGAGATCCCTACTTCGACAAATTCTCCAGTAACAGCCCCAGCGCCGTGCTCGCAAACTTCTGCATGTTGGCCTGCCGGTCTGCACTCCCGGTCTCCAGCGTGAACACCGCTTGCTGCGGCCCCGCGACCGCCATGCAGCTATGGCCGGCGGCGTCGCCGTAGCGGTTGCCGGTGGGGCCCGTGGCGCCGGTCTCGGACAGGCCCCAGTCGGTGGCGAAACGCTGGCGCACCTGGCTTGCGAGCAGTTGCGCATAAGGCTCCGACGCCGAGCGGAGGCCCTTCATCGCTTCGTCCTGGATGTCCATCAGGATGCGCCGCGCGTCGCGGGTGTAGACCACGCCGCCGCCGAGGAAATAGGCGGACGCGCCAGGCACCGACAGCAGCGCCGCCGAAATGAGACCGCCGGTCGAGGACTCCGCGATCGCAATGGTCTGTTTCCGCTCGATCAGTTTGACGGCGATCTTCTCGGCGACGGCAATGAGTTCTTTCATGTCAACTCCGGCGCAGCATGCGTTTCAGCAGCGACTTCTTGTCAGGCTTGTCCGCGAGCGAATGATAGACGACGCGAATGAAATTCTTGGAGGCGAGCTCGGTCGGCGCCCATTTCTTGTCGAGATCGGCGAATGGCTTTGCGGCCACTACGTCGTCTTCGCTCTTGCCTTCTTTTACCAGCTTCGCCATCCGGTCCCGCGCCGTGACCAGCATGGCGCGATACTCGGTCAGAACAGCCTTGTCGGCGATCGGGCCGTGGCCCGGCACGATGCGGCTCTTGGCGTTGGTCAATTTGAGATAGGCATCGGCCGCCGCGATCATGCCCTTGATGTTGCCGCCATTGGCGAAGTCGATGTTGGGATAGAGGCCGTTGATGAAGGTGTCGCCGGTCGACAGCACATTGGCGGTCTTGAACCACACATAGGTGTCGCCGTCGGTGTGCGCCTTGGGGATGTGCTTGAGATCGGCGACGCGGCCGGGCAGCCTGATCTTGAGCACGCCGCCGGCATAGGTTTTCGTCGGCAGCGCGCCGGCGGCGACCGGCGGCGTCTTGACGCCGGTCAGGCCATCGGTGGTTCCCTCGGCGAGACGGATTTTGACGTTGATGTCGGAAACGATGGTGGCGCCGTCCTTGGCAAAGCCTTCATTCCCGCCGGTGTGATCGTCGTGATAATGCGTGTTGATCAGATATTTGATCGGCAGATTGGAGATGGTTGATATCGCGGCCTTGATCTTGTCGTGCAGCGGCGCGAACTGGCCGTCGACCATGATGATGCCGGTTTTCGCCACCGCCACGGTGATGTTTCCACCCCGGCCCTCGAGCATGTAGACGTTGTCGCCGAGGTCGGTGGTCTTGATCTCGACCTTGGAGAAATCGACCGGCGGCGGTGCTGCTGGGGCAGGTGGCGCTTGCTGCGCGGCTACCGCGCCAGCCAGCAAAAGGGTGATGGCAAACGCCGTGCTTCCAGTCCGAATCATCAAAAATCTCCCAAGGGGTCCCTACCCATGTTTTCCTAGCACAGGGTGTCGGCGTTTGCCGAGTTGCAGCATGCAGACCAGCCTGCTTGAATACGGCCAAAGAACCAAGCGGCGTGGCTTACAAGATGCCGTGAGTGCACATGCGCTATCAGAGGAAACATCATGACGTCACCGATCGCTGACGGTGTGGATTGTGACCTGCATCCCGCCGTGCCCCATCTGACCAGCCTCTTGCCCTATATGAACGATTATTGGCGCGACCAGGTGACGACACGCGGCATGACCGATCTGGTGTCGCAATCCTATCCGGCCAATTCGCCGATCAGCGCGCGGCCGGATTGGCGCCCGGCGCAGGGCAAGCCGGGCTCCAGCCTGGCCGACATGCAAAAGCAGGCGCTCGATCCGTTCCGCGTCAGCTACGGCATCTGCAATCCCCTCTACGGCGTGCAGATGGTGTTCTCCGAGGACATGCAGGACGCCTTCTGCCGCGCCGTGAACGACTGGCTGGTGAAGGAATGGCTCGACAAGGATTCCCGCCTGCGCGGCTCGATCGTGATCCCGACCCAGAGCGTCGAGAAGTCAGTTGCCGAAATCGAGCGCTGCGCCAAAGACCCGCGATTCGTTCAGGTGCTGATGCTGGTCATGGGCGACATACCCCTGGGCAAGCGCGCCTACTGGCCGATCTATGCCGCCGCCGAGCGCCTGGGCCTCGCTGTCGGCATCCACGCCGGCAGCGCCTATCACAATCCGCCGACCTCGGTCGGCTGGGGTTCCTATCATGTGGAGGATTACGTTGCCCAAGCGCAGGCGTTCCAGACCCAGCTGACCAGCCTGATCGTCGAGGGCGTGTTCGCCCGGCATCCGAAACTGAAAATGGTGATGCTGGAATCCGGTTTCACCTGGCTGCCGTCCTATCTGTGGCGGCTGCACAAATTCTGGCGCGGGGTGCGGATGGAAACGCCCTGGGTCGACCGTGCGCCCATGGAAATTGTGCGCAGCAACATCCGCTTTTCGCTGCAGCCGGTCGACGCGCCGCCGGATCCCACGACATTAAATCGCCTGTTCGACCATATGCAGTCGGACGAATTGCTCCTATTCTCGACCGACTATCCGCATTGGCAATTCGACGGCGACGAGGTGCTGCCCGAGGGGATTTCGCCTGATCTCGTGCGCAAGATCATGATCGATAATCCGCATGCGACGTACCCTCGGCTGAAGCAGACGGCGAGGGCATGATCCCGAAAAGTGGAAGCCGGTTTTCGGAAAAGATCATGCCCCAATTGAATGAGGCAACGCCATGAATGTGCAGTTCCGCACCGAGCCGGCAGCGTCCGTCAGCGTCAAGACCGCGATCGCCGATTGCGACATTCACCCGGCGCGCGCTACCTCGACCGAACTTTATCCGTTCCTCGCCAAGCGCTGGCACACGCATCTGGAGACCTACGGCAAGCACGCCTATCAGGGTATGATGGAAGGCCCGCCCTATCCGAAGGCGCAGCCCAACGCGTCGCGCCGCGATGCGTATCCGCCGGAAGGCGGCAAACAAGGCTCCTCGCTGTCCTTCATGCAGAAGCAACTGCTCGACCCCTACAATGTTGCGCTCGGCGTGCTCAACCCGCTCGACACCGGGCAGGGGCTGCGCAACCATGATCTTAGCGCTGCGTTGGCGACCGCGATCAACGATTGGCAGATCGAGAAGTGGACATCCAAGGATTCCCGCCTGAAGGGCTCGATCGTCGTCGGCAATGAAGACGGTCCGACCGCCGCCGCCGAGATCCGCAAGCGCGCCGGCGACAAGAACTTCGTGCAGGTGCTGCTGCTCTCCCGCAATGTCGAGCCGCTCGGCCAGCGCCGCTACTGGCCGATCTACGAGGCGGCGCAGGAGGCCGGCCTTCCCGTCGGCGTGCATGCCTTCGGCTTCGGCGGCAATCCCATCACCGCGTCGGGCTGGCCGAGCTTTTACATCGAGGAGATGGTCGGCCACTCCCAGTGCCAGCAGACCGCATTGGCGAGCCTCGTGCTCGAAGGCGTGTTCGAGCGCTATCCGAAATTGAAAATGGTGATGATCGAGGCCGGCTTCGGCTGGGCGCCGTCGCTGGGCTGGCGGCTGGACAAGAATTTTGACCGGCTGCACAGCGAAGTGCCGCATCTGAAGCGCCGTCCGTCGGAATATATCCGCGACCACATCTATTGGACCACGCAGCCGATGGAAGACCCGGAACGGCGCGAGCATCTGTTCGAGGTGATCGAGTGGATCGGCTGGGACAAGCTTCTGTTCGCGACCGATTACCCGCATTGGGATTTCGACGAGCCCTCGCGCGTGCTGCCGGCCGGCGTCAGCGAAGCCAACAAGCAGGCGTTCTATCTCGACAATGCGAAGAAGCTGTACGGGATCGCATGATGGCTCGTCACGTCATTGCCCCGGTCGACGAGTTGCCGCCGGGGACGCGAAAATTCCTCACCATCGACGAGCGGCCGATCGCGATCTTCAACATCAAGGGCGAGTTCTTCGGCCTGTTGAACCGCTGCCCGCATCAGGGGGCGGCGTTATGCGAAGGCCCGCTGATCGGCCTCGCAACCTCCTCCGATCCCGGCGAGATCGAATACACCAAATTGGGCGAGATCATCCGCTGCCCCTGGCACGGCTGGGAATTCGACATCCGCACCGGCCAATCCTACTGCGACCCCAAACGCTTCCGCGCCCGCGCCTATCCCGTCAATGTCGAGCCGGGATCGAATGTCGTGAAGGGGCCGTATGTCGCCGAGACCATCGCGGTCTCGGTCGAGAGCGATTACGTGGTGGTGGATTTGTAGTGGTCGTCGTCCTGAGACTCTGGCCGAATGCAGCGAGCAATTTTATTCTGCCCCCGAAAGCCTGAAAACGAGTCGCTTTTTCGTCTTCGAGAAGTGTACTCCCTGCCGAACGAAGGTCGTGTATGTAATTGAATTTACAGAATAATTCTGTTTTCTTGTGCGGTCAGAAATAGCTTAAGCACGGGGGATGTCTGTTAAATGCCGCCCTCTGCATGAGTGGCAGCACGTTTGCATCGTCACAAGTACAAGGTGTGGGAAAGAAACCTAGCTCTCGCCGCGAGACGCTAATTGAGGCAGACTTTGGGGCATAGCGGTATATCCGTTGAGTCTCCGACCGGACACGAAGGGCTCGGGCGACAGTGTCCAAAGCAAGTGACGCGCCTGGGTCTGGTGCCGGGCATATATTTCAGCTGGAGAGGGCCCTCTATCATCTCGGTAGAGCTAGGCGGGACGATTACGTTGCCGTTGAGTATGCTGACGATGTTGCGGTGATACGGGATGGACGTGTCGTCCTGAGGGAGCAGGATAAGCACACCGTACGGCCAAAGGCCGAAATACTCTTAGATCGAAGCCATGCGCTTTGGCGGACGTTGCAAATTTGGCTGACTCCCAGACCCTCCATTAACAGTGGATATTGCCGGAGCTTCCTGCTCGTCACCAATAATCCAGTCGCCGCACCGATCGCATCAATGCTGAAGACTCTCGGAAATGATGGTCACGGTGTCCCCGCCGAAGCAATCGTGGAGGCTCTGCGCGTGGTTGGTCATCCGAAGCGTAAAAGTCAATCGCAAGTGCAGGTGATTATCGATGACGTGCTGAGCCATAGTGACGAGGAATTAGTAGAGCTTGTTTCGCGAATCGAGATCGTCGAAGTGAGAAATGAGAGAAGTGATCAAGACGAACTCGCGAACGGGTTAGGACTTGATCCGCGCCTTGATCCCGGCGTGACGCTCGATGCCCTGCTCGGCTGGGTGACCAAGACCCTTCAAGCAGCTTGGCGTTCTCAACAGCCAGGTATTATTTCTCGCGCTGCATGTACTGCTCAGCGCCGCGAAATTGAAGATGCCTTAGCTAGACGAAGGCTGCTTCCAAAGCCATCACGAGAGGTTCCGGTTGCGCAACAAGACCGTGCCCGCGCCATGACTCGCCCATTCGTCCACCATCTCGCTCGCGTGGAAGCGGAAGAAGACGATCTACTTCAAGCGGTTGATCATTTTATTCAATTCAATATCGAGAAGCATCGCCTAGCTAGCGATGGAGAAGTGGCCGACAGCGAATGGGAAGATCGTGGTGAGCGGCTAAGACAACGTTGGATGAATATTGTCCGCCAAACAAAGAGAGAATTCAAAGGGCATGAGCCCGCAGAAATCGGCATCAAAATTCTTGAGCGTTCAACATATGACCACCTCGAACCCCTTGGTGGCGATCGTTGTAACGAACTTTATATGACGTCGGGCCACTATCACCGCTTGGCCGACGAAGACGGCGTCTGGTGGCACCCGAATTATCGACCGCAAACGGAGAATTAGCCTTTGCGACCGAACCACGAAGAGCTTCTCCTTCGAAATCCAGCGCTAGGCGCATGCGTGTCATGGCATTTGGCGCGCTCGTTCGCCGAGGCCAGCGCTGGTGAGCCGCCCGAATTGCCTTATTTTCTGGTTGGTGCAGCAATGATTTTTCATCGACCAACGGTCGAGAAAATTCACGCGATGAGGTTCGATAGCGGCCTGATCAAGGCTGTATCCGAGCAACCTGACGTCGTTGCTGGACTGCAGTCTCGTCTGGAGAACAACGCTAAGAGTGCTCTAATGGCGCTGCAAATAGGGTGCGCCGCAAATATTCTGGAGCGGGAGGGAGGCGAGGGGCTTCCGGCGTTTCGAGCGCGAGGGCCTGATCTCCCCTTCAAGATTCGTCTCGGCGAAGGAAGCGTGCCACGCATGTTTAGTTGCGCCAAACGCCTTGGCAGATGGTTTGGATCAGAGAAGATCGAAGGATTGAAGCAACAGTTGCGAATCGAATTTTGAAATGAAACTCTTCATCAAGCAAGTTATCGTGTGGCCGGAAAATCCGGAGCGCCCCCCTCGGATTGTGACCTTCAACCCTGAAAAAGTTAGTGTTCTCACGGGATGGAGCGCAACGGGAAAGTCGTCGATCACGGCGATAATTGACTATGTGCTTGGGGCCGGTGTGTGCGCTATTCCAGTTGGCGTCATTCGTAACACCGCTTCTTGGTTCGGTTTGCTTCTGGATACAGATGCGGGTCCTATGCGTGTCGCACGTATGAAGCCGGACGGTCGGCAAGTTTCCAATTCCTATTGGGTGCAGCAGGGCGGTGACGTCGAGGGACCCCTTCCCCTTCGTCCGAGCCAGAATATTAGTGCGGAATTGTTCCGGATTAAGATGGATACGCTTTCAGGGCTTACGAACCTGAAGATGGATCCTGATGAGGCGCGAGCGTTTAACGAGCGTGCTTCATTCCGGGATATGGCCGCGTTTAATTTTCAACCGCAGCACATTGTTGCCAACCCCTACACGCTTTTCTTCAAGGCGGATTCTTCGGAGCACAGGGAGAAGCTGAGGAATGTTCTTCCCTTAGCGATGGGGATAATCACAAATGACGATCTGATGCGTCGTCACCGACTCCACCTACTCCGAGAGGAGCAACGGAAACTCGAAAGCGAACTTAGGCAGCGCCGGAATGGGATAGAGAACTGGCGTGCGAACGCCACGGGTGCTTACTTTAGAGCGCAAGAGCTTAGCTTGCTGCCGGCAGGGGACCCTCCAGCCGAGCTTCGAGAAATCATTAGCGTTTTGCGCGAAGTCGTGGTGGCCGGCGGCGCTCCAGTTCCCGGCCGCGGTCGGGTTTCCGCAACCGTTACTCGCTTAGAACAAATCAGACAGAAGGAGCAGACACTCGACTCAGCCATCGCAGCAGCGCGTCGGCGGCTGCGACGACTTAAGAGCCTCCGCACGACCGTTGTGGACTACAGCGACGTACTTGAAGATCACCGAACCAAAGTTCTTGGAGTCGGCTGGTTCAAAGAGGCGCTCGTTAGCGATCAATGCGTTCTTTGCGGAACAGCAACGGAAGCAGCGCGCCAATTTCTCGAAGAGCTGGAAGCGCCGATTCAGGAACTAAGTGAACTAACGGCAGGCGCGACAACGACGGCGCCAATGGTGGACAACGAGATACTGTCAATCCAGCGTCAGCTTCTAAATGATGAGCGAAGATTGCTCGAACTACGCAGGACGCGAACGGAGTTTGAAGCGTTGGACGACGCAGAGCGCGGTCGTAGTCTGAGCTTGGAAAGCGTATACCGCTTTATTGGAAATACTGAACAGGCGCTGAAAATCCTCGGTGATATTGACGGAGACGGTGGTCTTGTTGCGCGCCTTCGCATTATTTCGGACCAAATAAATGATCTTATGCGTCAATTGGATGAGCAAGGGCGGCGTGACCGGGAGGAGAGGGTTCGGGACGCGATCTCCAGCTATATCGAGCGCTTTGTGGAGGAGATCGGAGTTTCCGGTGCGACTGGTCGTCCCGTGCTCGATGAAAGGGAGCTCAATGTAAAATTTGTCAATCAGGGTTCGAGCAAGGCTGACTTTCTATGGGAGATTGGCAGTGGTGAGAACTGGATGGCCTATCATCTGGCCGCCATCCTTGCTCTCCACGGCGTATTCCTCAGACGCGACAGTAGTAACCCAGTCCCCACATTTCTTGTTATTGACCAGCCTAGCCAAGTTTACTTTCCCTCGGACACATTTGAAGCGATCGTCGAAGGGGATGGAGACGTAAAGGGCCAGCGCGATAGCGCTCGAGCGAAACGGCACTTGGACGATCTGGAGAGCACGCGTCAAATCTTTAAGGCGCTCGCCAGGGCTCACAAGAGTTTTAAGGCTCGCCTTCAAATAATCGTTCTCGACCATGCGGACCATCACGCCTGGGGCGAGGTTGCCGAGGTCGAGGCAGTTGCAAATTGGCGTGGTGAGGAGGACTTCCTCATCCCTGCTGCGTGGATACCAACAGATTGAAGCAAGCGAACGGGCCGTATGTCGCCGAGACCATCGCGGTCTCGGTCGAGAGCGATTACGTGGTGGTGGATTTGTAAGGGGCGTCGTTCCGGCGAACGCCGGAACCCATGCGCCGCGGCCTGTCGTTTAACAGCGCCGGTACCTTCCTCAAACGGCGTCTTTGGCAACCTTCAGCGGCGACGCCTTGACCGACTTGCTGGCTGGCTTGGCCGCGAATTCCATCGGCTCTTTCGTGAACGGATTGACGCCGCTGCGGGCTTCCGTCGCCGGCTTGTTCACGACCGACATTTTGACGAAACCGGGAATGACGAACTCACCGGACTCGTTCAGCTCCTTGTAGCCGACGGTGGCCATCTGCTCGATGACGGCCTTGACGTCACCCTTGGAAACCTGCGTTCCCTCGGCGATTGCATCGATCAGCTGAGTCTTGGTCATCTTGGCCATCGTAAATACCTTTGTGTGTGGGGGCTCAGAACGGATAAAAGCGCGCGGGCTACGCTTGCGGGCATAACTCGCTCCAGAACGCGGTGAGACCACGCGAATCGCTTCTCGTTCATGGCTGCGGTCATGAAGATACCGGGCTTAAAACCTATCGAGGCCCAAAACGCAAGGAGCAGATCGGTATTTGGGAACCCCCGCCAAAATTAATGAACAGCTGCAATGGGCTGGCAGAGAAATTGCGTGGGATAATTCAATGATGCCGGGGGTTTGGCCGCAGCCCGATGCGTGTGCTCATCCCGGGGCAAGGGGATTGAGAGTTACCAGAACGTAGCACCTCATTCCAAAATCCAGCGCACGCCGGTACGGGTCTTTCATGAACGGCCGGTAGATTGTCCCCGCAAAAGGGGTGATCCATGCGTCGATACTACATCGTTTTTCTGTTGCTTTCGATATTCGCCACGCCCGTCCAGGCAGACGTCATCTACACGCCGACAATGGGCGCAAGCTGCCGGGATTACTCGAAGCCGCAGTACGGGCATTGGGTGTGTCCCGGTCCAGGTGGCTACGCCGTAGGCTTCTCCGACGAAGGAAACCTGGCCGGCGTCGCGATCGGCCTCCGTTCTTCAGCACCTCACAAACTCAAAAGCGTTTCCCAATTTCGAGGCGCGAAGCAGGTCTTCGGAGACAAGCTCGAATGGCATGTCGTGAACGGGTTGCCCAAGTCCGCCGTCCTTCGGGTCTGGAAACGTATCGACACCGGCGAGGCTGACAGCGAGCGTGAAGTGCAGCAGTTGGAAGTTTACGCGCTTGGCGGCGGCAAGCCTTGTTTGTTTTCGACCGTCGACGCTGCCCAGCCTGGCGCGAATGCGAAAGCTGGAGCCTTCGCCGAACAGGCCACTCAGGCCGGCTGCGTCAATCAATAGCAATGTCTCTCGGGAGATTTATTCCGGCGCGTGTTCGAGAGCGATTAATGCGGACCTCGCGGTGACGGTCGGCGATGTCAGAGTTGGACCCAAAAGAGACATTTCAAAAAAGCGAGAGGGCGATTGGAGTCTAATCCCCAAATATCGCGGTGAAAATTGCCATCAACCCCACCCCAACCATGACCACCAGAAAGATCAACGTGCTGACAAATTCGCCTGTGTCACTCGCGAACGTGACGTAGTGCGCAGGCCGCAGGCTGTAGGTCACGTAAAGCTGTCCGGTCAGCAGCCATTCGGTCAGGCGGTAGCCGAAAATCCAGACTACAACGACGGCCAGGCCGACGTTCAACCAGGTCTTGAACGAAAGCATAGAGAATCATCCGCCACTCTCGCCTACGACCTCTGGGCATTTCCGTTCGCAGCTTTGGCGGCGGCCTCTACATTGGCCCGGAAAAATTAAGGAGTGCCTGAAACGATATGTAGAAGTTGAGGCGCGATGACGTTTTTTGACTCAAAGCCGACATTGCAACTGGCTTGTGATAACCCGCTAAAAGAGAAAGGGGCTGTTGAGGTTGTTATACTCGTACTGAACGTTCGTCGTTTTATCGGGTCGCCTTTCAGATCTTTTGAGAATGAGCCCAGTCTCAGGCGAAATCCAAAGGTCCATTTTTCGGCTCTCGACGCCCTCGGACGCGAACGTGATGGCGAAGCGCTCAGCGACCACTTGGGTTGGTTCTGTTGGATCGGCTACGCGTCTCGTTATCGTTGTTGTCCCGAGTGTGCGGCATGTAGAGACCTTAGGGAAGGCATCAGTCGCTTGCTCGAAAGGATGGTATGTCGGCTCACCAGCTTTGTGACGTGATAGGCCAGCATAAACCGACTGGCACTCACCGGCCTCGTCCAAATTCTTCCCGCTGTAGCTGACGCGGAAGGATATGTTCGCGTGCTTCTCTAGCGCGTCTGCTGCGGTTTCGCAGCCGTCGGCTCGAACGACACTCGGAAGCAGCAATACCAAAATCGCAAGGTATTTCATTGTGCGCCTCTCGTTCTGCCAAGCCGTTCCCGATCAAGCGCGTTCGGTTTCAATGGAACCTTCTCGCTTAGCCAAGTTCCCTGAAACTTTGACCATTGCATGGCGTTCCGGCAAGCGGGCGACCCGGTATCCCGGAGACGCTGAGTGACGGTCGGGGATGTCAGAGTTGGACCCAAGGCGGACCTCGGTTTTCGGCTTTGGCCTATAGGCGTTTCCACTCGCGAACGACGATCTGGAAGTCGTCCTCATAGAGAACCTTGCCTGGATTCTTCGACCTAACAGCAGACGTTCGCGGCGCGCTTTCAAAGTGACGCGATTGACCCAGAGGCGACGTGGCGGCCTGCGCGCGGCCAGACCGTACCGTTCGTGGAACTCATCCGGAGCGCGTTCCCCTGATGTTGCGCCAGTATTCCTCCGCTACGTCGGGGTCGATTTCAATAGGCACGGAGCTTTCAGCATAGAGGCGATCCTTGCCATCTTTTCGTGGACCCGAAATCCAAAACCTTTCTCCGGTCTCAACGTCGAAGTAGTTTGCCTTGACCCCCCCACCTTTCAGGCTTTGGAAAGTGCGCTCTCCATAGCTGATAGATTTGCCCGTCTTCGAGAACGAGACGCGACCAATCCGCGCCGGCCCATTCAGCGACGCGGATTTATTCTCAACATACATGATGCGCTTTTTCATCATGCTCAAATCTCTCGCTCCGATTGTGTATTTCTTAGCTTCTAGCAAAGCGATGCAATCGGGGTCGACCGGAAGCCGCCGTGGTACGGTCAAATCGGCGCGAAGTCGCTTCGCTCGCAATCAGCGCGACCGACGTCGCGGCTCTCAACCCATCGCCGAGTCCATCGCCGTCCCCGGTTCAGGCAAGCCGGCATCTGTTTTCACCGCCGCCGGAACAGCGCGCGCCACCAGTCGGTCGAGATCTTGAACCGTCTGCCGCTCGACGAACTTGACCGCGATGCCGTTGGGCAGCAAGCGGACGACGCGGCCGACGCAGGCGCCAACCGCGAGCGGCATGCCGACCGGCGGTTGAACCGCGGCCGACAGCGCAACGCCCGAGACCGAGTAATCGATGATGAAGCAGGGGTGGATCGAACCATCCGCCAAAGTTACTGTGGAATGCGGATTCGGCGGCACGAAGCGCGCATCCCCCCGCAAATCCATCACTTCCGGATCTTGCTGCTTCTTCGCAATCCAGGTCAGCGTCTCCGAGAGTTTTTCGCGCCGCTCGCGCGTCATCTCCAGTTCGAGCAGAAAGCTGCGCTCCATGGTGTCGCTGATCGCGCCTTCGAACTTGCCGAAGTCACGGAAATAGGTGGTGAGGCGGTCGCCGACCTTGCCGAGCACGGGGACCTCGACGATCATCCGGAACGGCGACACGCGCGTGGTGCGGCAGGCAAAGGTGCGAGGCTTGCCCTGCGGGTCATACCAGTTCGGCAGCGAATAGCTTCCACCGACGATGACTTTCACCGCTCGCTGATTGAGAAAATCCTGAACGACGCGCACGGCAGATCCCTTGGGACGCAACTGCATGGAAGAATTGGGGGCCGCTGATCTGACGCCAGCTTGCGGCTCCTCGGCCATTCGCGGCCTCGGATGCACGATGCGGGGCGCCATGGCTCGTTCCGAGCCTGCGGCAGCCTCGTCGCGGTAAATTTACGGGACATTTCTGAAAGGGGGGTAAATTGGCAGGCCGCCGGGTGGGGCGGGATGAGAGGAAGCCCGCCTCGTGTCAGCTACCTCTGGTGGTATTATTATACTTTTAAGATCATGATTGGGGCCCCATTCTTTCTTTGCATGGGGTTGTTTTCGAAATTTTGAGTCTGGCCTAGGTCCCGTGCCCCATCATCCGCCGCTCCCGCGCATAACGCACCAGGGCGACGAACCGGTAGATGCCGTGCACGAACTTGCCATAGGGCATGGTGATGAACAGCGAGAACACCACGCCGAGGTGCAGCGCCAATAGCGGCCCCATCGCCGGCGTCGCGCGCAGCAGCAACAGCGCCATGCCGGTCAGGCTGGTCAGGAACAGCATGGCGATGAAGGCGACGTCCATGCCCATCCGCGTCTCGTCGACCAGCACGGGATCGCGCTTCCATTTTTCCGCGAGCAGGCCCACGGGCCCGATCAACAGGCCAATGCCGCCGAGCGTGCCCAGCACCACCGGCAGGTCCCACCACGCATAGGGCGCCTCGCGGGCCAGAAAATAATGATACAGCGTCGCGACGCAGGTCGAAGCGAAGCAAAGTCCAAAACCGTAGAAGGTGAGATGGTGATAGATCTTGCGACGATCGGTCGGGCGATCGTCCTCGTTGAAGCAGCCGACGCCACCGCCATCGAGATAGCGCAACTCGCCGGCATCGCGGATCGCCTGCCAAATCGAGCCCGCATCGGTGCGCATGCCGACGGGTTCGCCGATGTCGCGCCAGAATGCGCGCACGCCCATCACGAGTGCCACGATCGCATACAGGAACGCCGCTCCGAACAGCGCCGCCATCGCGTTGTGCGGCATCAGTTTGTAGAACGCGCCCGGGCCGGTGTGGACGCCGAACAGCACTTGCCGGTCGTGGAAGGCGGCAAAGCCGAAGATGAAGGCGGCGACGCTGAGCGCAGCGATGAGGCTGATCACGAGGCCGTTGCGCGCGAACGCGCCGGAGAATGCGCGCGGCCATGTATAGGCGGCGTAGGAGTCATTCCGCGCCACGGCAAGCGTTTGCGGCACATTGACGTTGAATTCATGCGGCGGCGAGAACTGGCAGTCGGTGTAGCAGGCGCCGCAGCTATGGCAGAGGTTGGCGAGGTAATTGAGGTCGCCGTCGGAAAACGAACGGCGCATTTCCATCGCCGGAAATACCGCGCAAAGCCCCTCGCAATAGCGGCAGGAATTGCAGACCGTCATCAGACGGTCCGCCTCCTCCAGGATTCTCGTTCCGTGCATTGCGCGGTGCTCTTTTTATCTGACGCGTTGCTTACTTGGTGAGGCCCTTGCCCTCGAGCCATTTCTGGATCAGGGCGGCGACCTCGGCGTTGTTCTTGTCCATCATCAGCATGTGCGAATTGCCCTTGATGCCGGCTTTCGGCAGGTCGACGACATCGACGCTGCCGCCCGCGGCCTTGATGCCGTCGGCAAAAGCGACGCCGTTGGCGCGGATCTTCGGCCAGCGCGAATCCTGCTCGATGTAGTCGCCGTAGACGATGAGTGTCGGGATGTTCTTGAGCACATCGACCTTGGCGGGATCGCCGACACCGGCGGGCTCGATCGCGATCAGCGCCTTGACCTTGTCGGGACGCGCCTGCGCCACCTTGAAGCCGAAGCTGCCGGCCTGGCTGTGGAACAGGAGGATGGAGGGACCGACGCGGTCGATCTCGGCGATATAGGCGGCAATGATCGCGTCGTCAGTGGTGGTCCAGCGCGGCACGTTCTGCTTGACGAAGTTCTCATAGCCGTCGTTCGGAAACTGGTTGCCCGGCAACAGTTTGCGTTTGGTTGGATCGGGATTGTAGGAGTTGGGCCCATCGCCAATGCGGAAACGCTCGAATGGATTGGCTGTGGTGAGGAAGATAGGTTCGCTCTTGAAAATATCCGGATATTGCGCCCAGCCGGCGCGGCCGCGTTCGACCGCGTCGGAATTGTAGACGGCCCAGCCCTTGCGCAGAAAATAATTCAGCCAACCCTCGCGTCCATCAGGGGTGGTCTCGTAGGTGACGCCGGTGAGGCCGCCGCCATGCCACATCAGAAGCGGATAGGCGCCCTTTTCATTGGCGGGCAGAAAATACTGCACGTACATCTGCTCGACCTGGTAGGTGCCGTTCGGATCGACCTTTGCCGGCACGCCGCCCGGCGTGAACGTCACTTCCTTCACCGGCTTGCCGGAGATTTCGACCAGTCGCCCGCCGACATGAAACGAGCCCATGTCGCGCAGCGCGATCGGCTCGGCGGCATTGGCCAGCGTCGCGCCCATCAGGACCGCCGCAGCAGAAACAATTGCAAATCGAGACATGAATCCTCCCATTGAACCCTCCCTGGAATTTTGTCGGCTGTTAGTTTTTTGCATTTCGCGCCGCTTCCCGTCCCGCCACCCGTCCGAACACGCTGCCGATGGTCATGCCGATGCCGGCCGCGTAGCCCTTGCCGAGTACGTTGCCGGCCATGATCTCGCCGGCGGCGAACATGTTGGCGGAGGGCTTGCCGTCCTTCATCACCATGCGCGACTGCTTGTTCACGCGGGTGCCGAGATAGGTAAAGGTGATGCCGGGCCGCACCGGATAGGCGAGATAGGGCGCGGCCTCGATCTTGCGCGCCCAATGCGTCTTCGCCGGCGTGATGCCTTCGGTGCGGCAGTCATCGAGAATGGTGTGATCGAACGTGCCGGGCTGCACTGCGGCGTTGAAATCGGTGATGGTCTTTTCCAGTGCCACCGGGTCGAGTTCGAGCTTGGTTGCTAGCTCGGCGATCGTCGGCGCGCCAATGGGTGGGAACAGCGTCGGCATGAAGCTCGTGACCACAGCGGAATCGAAAATGATGTAGGCGATCTGGTCGGGCTGGGCGGCCACCAGCCGGCCCCAGATCGCATAGCGCTTTGGCCAGATGTCCTCGCCCTCGTCGTAGAAGCGCTCGGCGTGCTTGTTGACGACGATGCCGAACACGACCGAGTCGTGTCTGGTGATGATGCCGCCGTCGAATTTCGGCGCCCGGGCGTCGATCGCGACCGCATGGCATTGCGTGGGATCGCCGATGTCCTGCACGCCCTTGGCCAGCAGCATTTTCAGGATCGAGCCGCGATTATAGGGCGTGCCGCGGATCAGGAAATTGTCAGCGGCATCGCCCCAATACTCCTTCAGCCATTCGATATTGGCTTCGAAGCCGCCAGCGGCGGCGACCAGCGTCGAGGCGCGGATTTCCGCGACCCCATCGATCGGCTGTTTCAGGTTCGCCGACAGGAACATCCCGTCCTCGATGTTGAGGTCGCTGACCTCGGCGTCATAGATGATCTGGACGCCGAGCTGTTCGGCAGTGAGATACAGTGCGTTCAGCATCGCCCTGCCGCCGCCAAGGAAGAACGAATTGGTGCGGCCGAGGCTGAGCGTGCCGCCGAGCGAGGGCTGCCAGCGCACGCCCTGTTCGACGATCCAGTCCAGGACGTCCTTGGACTCCCGGATCATGAATTTGGCCAGCTCTTCGTCGGTTTGGCCGCCGGTCACGAGCAACAGATCTTGCCAGAACTCCTCTTCGGTGTAGGGCCCGGTGAGGATGTCGGTCGCCGCGTCATGGGCGCAGCGCATGTTGCGGGTGTGGCGGGTGTTGCCGCCGCGGTAGAATTTCGGCGCGCCTTCCAGCACCAGCACCGACGCGCCGGCCCTGCGGGCGCTGATCGCGGCGCACAAAGCGGCATTGCCGCCGCCAATCACCAGAACATCGAACCTGCGTTTCAAGTCCACCATGCGCTCTTGTTATCGTTGTTTGCATGGAAATCAAATTGGCTGCTGGGCGACATGCGACGATGTCGGACGCCTCTCGCGTTACGGAATATCTCGCAGAGCGTTTTCAAGCGAAGTGGAAGCCGGTTCGCGTTAAGAAAACGCGTCAAATCGAGAATCTAGAGCCCCGTTTCGATGCAATCGAAACGGAAAAGGCTCTATGGTTTATTCTGCACCGATGCAATCAGCCATTGCCGGAACGCCGACAATTTCGGCGGATCCGTTCGCCCCGCCGGCGAGACCAGATAGAAACCGGCGTCGGTCGGCAGCGTGATCTTGAAGGGCACGATGAGGCGGCCCTTGGCGATGTCCTCCTGCACATAGGCGGTGCGGCCCATCGCGATGCCGAGACCGTCGATCGCGGCCTGTACCGTCATGAAGATGAGATCGAAGGTTACGCCCGGCTGCTTGGAAAAATCGGCCGGCAGTCCCGCCGCCCACAGCCACAGCCGCCAGTCGTCGCTGTTGAAGTTGCTTGTATGCAGCAGCACGTGATCCCTGAGGTCCTCGGGGCATTTCAGCGGCTTGCTTCCGTTGAGCAGCGCCGGGCTGCACACCGGAAACAGTTCGTCCGCCATCAGCCAGTCGGCGCGCAGCCCCGCCCACTGGCCGCGGCCGTAGCGGATCGCGGCATCGACATTGTCGCGCTGGAAGTCGACGAGGTTGGTCGAGGTGGTGATGCGCACATCGATGCCGGGATGCGCCTCCTGGAATGCGGTCAGCCGCGGCAGCAGCCATTTGGCGGCGAGCGAGGCCAGCGTCGAGACCGTCAGCACATGGTCGTCATCCCGGCGCAGCAGCCGATCGGTGGCGAGCCGCAGATCGTTGAAGGCGGCGCGGATGCCGGGGAGGTAATCCACCGCCTGCGGCGTCAGCGTCAGCGCGCGGTTCTGGCGCACGAACAGGCGGACGCCGAGTTCCTCCTCCAGCCGCTTGATCTGATGGCTGATCGCGGTCTGCGTGACGTTCAATTCAGCCGCCGCCAGCGTGAAGCTCAGATGCCGGGCGGCCGCCTCGAAGGCACGCAATCCATTTAGCGACGGCAGCCTCGCGGTCATCTCCGAATATCCTCAAATATATGAGTTTTTATCATGCGAAGCGGTACAAAGTGTCGTTTGTGGAAGGCTCTGGGAGCGCAGATATTTGCCTCAACAGATTAGAGATGGGAGCCTGAAATGTCTACTTTCACGCATGAATCGATGATAAATCATCATGGACAGAGCCTTCTGAGCCAATTGGCCGAAACGCTCCATGTCTGGCGCCAGCGCTACAGGGATCGCCGGGAACTGGCCAAGTGGTCGGACCGGGAACTGCACGACATCGGCGTGTCCACCAGCGACGCAATCTACCAAGCCTCAAAACCATTCTGGCGGGCATAAACAGCAGCCAAGCCGGCGTCGCCTCATCAGGGGGACGCCGGCCGTTTTTTCGGGATCAATGGGAGCGTGCGATGACGACGATGCGTTTCGACGATCTCAGGCAATATTCCGACATGCTGCGCGCGCGGAGCGGCGAGGCCTTGACCGTGCGCTTCGTCGAGCCGCGCGATGCCGAGGCGCTGCAGAACTATTTTCGTTCGTTGACGACCCGCTCCCGCTACAACCGCTTCCTCGGCGCCACGAGAGAACTGCCGCCGTCCGTGCTCGAGGATTTTATCCATATCGGCGAGGCCGATCGTTTCAGCGTGATCGCGACCATGCTGGTCGACGGCCACGAGATCATCGTCGGCGAAGCCCGTTACGCGTTCGAGGACGGCAGCATCGAGTTCGGATTGTCGATCGACGATCGCTGGCAGGGTCACGGCATCGGCAAGGCGCTGTTGAAAAATCTCGAATGCCGCGCGGCCTCGTTCGGTGCCATCAGGCTGTTCGGCGACACCTTGCGCTCCAACGACGCCATGATCGGCCTCGCCCGCAAATCCGGTTACGCCTTCATGCCCTCGCCCGGCGACTGGAAGCTGGTGCGCTTTGAAAAGCACATCGACGTCGAACCGCGCGATATCCCCTGCGCGAGCTGGAAGCTCGCCGCCGTGTCCCGCCACCTCGCGACAGCTCCTCTCGCGGGTTGAGCATGACTGGCCCGGTTCTGGCCGCACCAGAACCGGGCTATTTTTCGTTCCTGCTGTCGCGTTGCCTCGCTACGGCGCAGGCCGCAATCACGCTCCATGCGATGAATGTGATGCCAGCGTCGGCCGCCGGCATCACATTCAAAACCCTGTTCATGCGGCCGTTTGGGAACGGCGGACGTTGTAGCGGCTCGCCGGGACGGCGCTCGAAAGCTTGCCGGACATGGCGCGGCGGGCGGCGTCGAATCCATCCCACTCTGACTTTTCGGGCAGCGACGGAATGGTGACGGTTTCGCCCTGGTCGAAACCGGCGAGCGCGGCGTCGACCATGTTCTCCGCCGACATCACGATCTCGGTCGGCAAATGCTGCACCGGCAAGCCCGCGATGTCCCAGAACTCCGTCGCGGTTGCGCCCGGCAAAACCGCCTGGACGCGGACGCCCTTGTCGGCCAGCTCATGCTGCAGCGATTGGCTGAAGGCCAGCACGAAGGCTTTGCTGCCGCCATAGACGCCATTGAGCGTTTCCGGCGAGATCGCCACAATGGACGAGATATTGATGATGTTGCCGACGCCGCGTGCGACGAAGCCGGGCACGGCCGCGTAGGTCAGCCGGGTGAGCGCGCCGACGTTGAGGCGGATCATCTCGTCCATCTTCTCGACGTCGGAATTGAGCAGCGGCCCCGCCGCGCCGACGCCGGCATTGTTGACCAGCAGCGTGATCCCGGCATTGCCGCGTAACGTGGTCTCGATCCGCGCGAGATCCGCTCTGTCGTTGAGGTCGGCGGCGATGGTTTCCACCGATCGGCCGGTTTCGCTTGTGAGGCGCTTGGCCAAGGCGTCGAGCCGGGCCTGGTTGCGGGCGACCAGGATCAGGTCAAAACCGCGCTTGGCCAGGCGGTCGGCGTAGATGGCGCCGATGCCTGACGAAGCGCCGGTGATGAGTGCGATTCCCTTGGCAGTTTCCTTGGAATTGGTGGTGCTCATGGTCGTCTCTCTGTTTCTCCCGGCGATGCCGGGCTGCATGGAGGAAACCTAGGCTTGAAAGTCTGTGTCTCAAATGTCATATAAACGGCGTTTTAGGACATTCTGGGTGACGGTCATGCAGCGCATCGGTTTCGTCGTTTTCCCCGGCTTCCAGGTGATGGGCCTTGCCGTGATCTCCGCGTTCGAATTCGCCAATGTCCACCTCGGCAAGCCGGCCTATGAGGTGCGCCTGCTGTCGGAGAACGGCGGCACCGTCCGCGCGTCGATGGGCATGAACATCGTGGCCGAGCCGTTTGGCGACGCAAATTTCGACACGCTGATCCTCGGCGGCGGCACCGAAATCGCGCCGTCGACGCCGGGCCTGATCGAATTTGTCGGCAAGGCGTTGGAGCGGCACCGGCGCGTCGCCGCAACCTGCACCGGCGCGTTCGTGCTCGCCGAAGCAGGGCTGCTCGACGGCCGCCGCGCCACCACGCACTGGTACCACGCGCGCGATTTGCAGGCGCGGTTTCCAAAGGTGAAGGTGGAGGAAGACCGCATCTTCATATCAGATGGTCCGGTGTGGACCTCGGCGGGCGCGACCGCGGGTGTCGATCTCGCGCTGGCGTTGATCGAAAACGATTTCGGCGCCGAGGTGGCGCGGTCGGTGGCCAGGAAGCTCGTGGTCTATCACCGGCGCGCCGGCGGCCAGTCGCAATTCTCCGCGCTGCTGGAGCTGGAGCCGAAATCCGATCGCATCCAGAGCGCATTGACTTACGCCAAGCGAAATCTCACCTCGAAGCTGACGGTGCACGAGCTTGCCGATGCGGCGCATTTGAGCCCGCGCCAGTTCAGCCGCGCGTTCCATGCCGAGACCGGTCAATCGCCGGCCAAGGCGGTGGAGAATCTGCGGCTCGAAACCGCGCGCCTGATGATGGAGCAGACCCGCCATCCGATCGAAGTGATCGCCCGGCAGACCGGCTTTGCCGATCGCGACCGCATGCGCCGCGCCTTCCTGCGCGCGTTTGGACAACCACCGCAGGTGATCCGGCGCAACGCTGAAGTCGTGGACAAAGCCTCGGCTTGATCGCGCCTAGCCGCCCCTGAACACCGGCTTGCGTTTCTCGATGAAGGCCTGCACGGCTTCCTTGTGATCGGCCGTCACCTGGGTGCGGATCATGCGTTCGGCTTCATGGTCGCGCGCGGTGGCGAAATCGAACATCAGGGCTTCGTCGAGATTGTCCTTCATATAACGGATCGCGATCGTCGGACCTTCCGCGATCGATTTGGCGAGCGCAAAGGCCTCCGCTTGAAGCTTGTCGTCCGGCACCACGCGGTTGACCAGGCCGATGGTCTCGCACCTGGCAGCATCGACCCGTTCGCAGGTGAACATCAATTCGCGCGCCCGCGAGGTGCCGACGAGGCGCGTCAATAGCCAGGCGACGCCATAGTCGCCGCTCAGGCCCACCTTGAGATAGCCGGTGGAAAGGAATGCCGATTGCGCGGCAATCCGGATATCGCAGGCCATCGCGAGTGCAAGCCCGGCACCGACCGCAGGGCCGGGGAGGGCGGCAATAGTCGGCTTGCGCACCGAGACCAATGCGCCGGTCAGGAGGCGTTGCCGTTCCTGCAAATCGGCGACCCGCTCGTCATGCGACATTTCGAGCTTCTTCTTGTCGCGATTGGCGCCCATGCCCTTGACGTTGCCGCCGGCGCAGAACGCGGTGCCGGCGCCGGTTATCAAGAGCGCGCCGACTTCCGGGTTCTCGCCGCAGAGCTTGATCATGTTGCGCAGCGCGGGCGTCAGATCATCCGACATGGCGTTGCGGGCCTCAGGGCGGTTTAGCGTGATGATCGCGACGCGGTCGCGGATCACGCACAGCAATTCATTGGTGCCGGTGTCGATGGTGATTTCGGTCATGATGTTTCCCCCAGTATTTCTTTTGCCCGTCATTCCGGGATGGTCCGAAGGACCAGACCCGGAATCTCGAGATTCCGGGTTCGATGCTTCGCATCGCCCCGGAATGACGGTGTGCTAAAACTTCTCCACCCACGGCCGCAATTCCAGTTCCCAGGTCCAGGCGCTGCGCGGCTGTTGCAGCACGTTCCAGTAGCTCAAGGCAATGGCGTCGGGATCCAGCATCGAATCCGGCCGGTCGGTGGGTTCGGTGGGGGCGGCGCTGCGGATGCCGCCGTCGATGACGAAATGGGCGACGTGAATACCCTGCGGCGACAATTCGCGCGCCATGCTCTGGGCGAGGCCGCGCAGTGCGAACTTGCCCATCGCGAACGGGGCTGACTGCGCATAGCCCTTGACGCTGGCGGAGGCGCCGGTGAACAGGATCGCGCCGTGCTTGTTGGGCAGCATGCGCATCGCGGCCTGCTGCGCCACGAGAAAGCCGCCGAAGGCGCTGACCGCGATCGCATTGGCGACGTCAGCGGGCACCAGGTCGGTGAAGGGCCCACGCGTCCGCCCGCTGGCGTTGTAGACGACGACATCCGGTGTTGCGATCTCGCGCTCGACCTGGCCGAACAGCCGCTCGACGTCGTCGGCATTGGTGGCGTCGCAGGCATAGGCGCGGGCGCCGGTTTCGGTGCAGAGGGCGCCGAGTTTCTCGATCTTGCGGGCGGCCAGCGCCACACGGATTTTTTCGCGGGCGAACAGCCGCGCCAGCGATGCGCTCAATCCCTCGCCGGCGCCGACGATCAGGGCGGTTTTGTAGGTTGGCGTCGGCATGGGCGCGCACTCCTTGAAATGGCCGGGAGTCGATATTTAGGCGCGCAATCCGGCGAGACAACCCGTCGCGGCCAGAACCAGATCGTGATCGCACTTGTCGGCGGAGCGATATGTTATTTCTACGGAGTGGAATCCGGGATACCAATTCCGTCAGGCGAAATCACCGGCGGGATGCTCGGCACTTTGGCGTGCTTTTCGATGATGCGATATCCGTCTGCCATGGGGTGATCCTCCAATTATGCTTGTTGACGGCTTGATCGCCTGCGTTATCGGTAGATGATCAATATCGGGCGGAACGAACAAGAGATGAATATGCAGCGGCCTCTCACGCATGATCGCGGCACGGCTTCGGCCGACAGACCGGGATTGCTCGCACCTGATACCTCGGGGATGAATTTCTACCGGGCCGATCCGGCGCTGACGGATCTGTTGCGGCTGCATCTGCCGGAGCCGCTGTTTCGCCACATCGAACCGCATCTCGACCGGCTCGGCGAACTCGCCGGCGGTCACCTCGACGAATGCGCGCGGCTCGCTGACCGTCACACGCCGGTGCTGCATCAGCGCGACCGCTTCGGCCGCGATTGCCAGTACATCGAATATCATCCGGCCTATCGCGAGTTGGAGAAGGTCGCGTTCGGCGAGTTCGGCATTCACGCGCTGTCGATCCGCAAGGGCATCATGGGCTGGCCGGATAAATATCCTGTCGTCGCCAAGCATGCCTTTACGTTTTTGTTCAATCAGGCCGAATTCGGCATGGGTTGTCCGATCAACGTCACCGACGGTTGCGCCAAGCTGTTGAGTAATTTCGGCAGCGAGGCGCTGAAGGCGCGATATCTCGACGGCCTGACGCAAACCGATATGAGCAAGCTGACCCAGGGCGGTCAGTTCATGACCGAGAAGGAAGGCGGCTCCGACGTCGGCACGCTGACCACATCAGCCGTGCAGGAGGGCGATCACTGGCGGCTGCATGGCGAGAAATGGTTTTGCTCCAATGCCGACGCCGAAGTGATGATGCTGCTGGCGCGTCCGGAGGGCGCGGGGCCCGGCACGCGCGGCGTCGGTCTGTTCCTGATGCCGCGGCGGCTGGAAGACGGTTCGCAAAATCACTACCGGATCGTGCGGCTGAAGGACAAGCTCGGCACCCGTTCGATGGCCTCAGGCGAGATCAAACTGGAGGGCGCGATCGCCTACGCGGTCGGCAAGCTCAATCGCGGCTTTGTGCAGATGGCCGAGATGGTCAATTCATCGCGGCTCTCGAACGGCGTCAAATCCACCGCGCTGATGCGCCGCGCCTATCATGACGCGATGACGGTGGCGCGAAATCGCGTGGTGTTCGGAAGCCGCATCGTCGACCTGCCGCTGGCGCGGCGGCAATTGATGAAGATCATGCTGCCGACCGAACAGGCGCTGTCGATGAGCTTCCTCACCGCGGATGCGCTCGACCGCGCCGAGGCGGGGAGTCAAGACGCCGCGGCGCTGCTGCGGATCCTGACGCCGACCTTGAAATTCCGCGCCACCCGCGACGCCCGCAAAGTCTGCGGCGATGCGTTGGAGATGCGCGGCGGCATCGGCTATATCGAGGAATTCGCCACCGCGCGATTGCTGCGTGATGCGCATCTCGGCTCGATCTGGGAAGGCACCGGCAACATCGTTGCGATCGATGCGCTGAAGCGCGCAGTCGGCCGCCACGGCGCCGATGCGGCACTGGCCGCTGATCTGCACGCCCGCCTCGACGACAGCGCGAACGTGCCGCAGGCCTGGCGCAATCGCCTGCGCGAGGTGACCGACCGCGCTATCGGCTTTGCGCGAGAGGTTGCCAGCAAGCCCGATAATGAAGGCGATGCGCGGCGCGCCACCAGTCTGCTCTATCATGTCGCAAGCGCGGTGGCGCTGGCATGGGAAGGCGGACGCATCCACGAGATGCGCGGTGACGCCAAACGGCTGTTGCTCTCGCGCATGGTGATCGATCACCGCGTCGCGGCGTCAGATCCGTTCCAGATGACGGAAAATTCTACGCAGCGCGCGATCACGGAGCATCTGCTTGGAGAGCGCGCGGTAGGGATGGCCGAGGTTGGCGAACTACTCATCGCAGCGTAGGCTGCGGTCCATATGAACGTTCAAGAATAACAATCAAGGGAGTCCAAGATGAAGGCCGCCGTTCTGCATGAAGTGAACCAGCCGCTTGTGATTGAGGATGTCAGCGTGCCGAATCCCGGCCCGCGCGAAGTTTTAATCCGCACGCGTGTCGCCGGCCTCTGTCATTCCGACCTGCACTTCATGGAAGGGCTCTATCCGCATCCGCTGCCTGCGGTGCTCGGCCATGAATCGGCCGGCGTGGTCGAAAAAGTTGGTTCCGACGTCACCTATGTGAAGCCCGGCGATCACGTCGTGACATGCCTGTCGGTGTTCTGCGGGACCTGCGACAATTGCACCACCGGCCGCACCGTGCTCTGCACCGACACGACGGTAAAAATGCTGCCGGGCGTTTCCAACCGGCTGTCCTGGGCGCGTTCGGAGAAACTGAACCAGTTCCTCAATCTGTCGTCGTTCGCCGAGCAGATGCTGGTGCACGAAAACGCCATCGTCAAAATCCGCAACGATATGCCGTTAGAGCTAGCCGCGCTGATCGGTTGCGGCGTCATCACCGGTTATGGCGCTGTCGTGAACACCGCCAAAGTCACCGCCGGCGAAACAGTCGCGGTGATCGGCTGCGGCGGCGTCGGCATGGCCGCGATCAACGGTGCCGCGATCGCGGGCGCCGGCCGCATCATCGCGATCGACACCAATCCGGCCAAGCTGCAACTTGCGACCAAACTCGGCGCGACCGACATCGTCGATCCCCGCAATGGCGACGTCGTGCAGCAGGTGCGCGAACTCACCAAGGGCGGCGTCAACCATGCCTTCGAAGTGCTGGGTCGCAAGGAAACTGCGGAGCAGTCTTTTGCGATGTTGGCCGCCGGTGGCACCGCGACCATCGTCGGCATGATCCCGTTCGGCCAGAAGATCGAGCTGCACGGTTTTGATTTTCTGCGCGAACGCAGGATCCAGGGCTCGTCGATGGGCTCCAACCATTTCCGCGTCGACATGCCCCGCTTGGTCGAATTCTACATGCGCGGCAAGCTGCACCTGGAAGACTGGATTTCGGCGAAGCTGAAACTGTCCGAGATCAACGAGGGCTTTGCGGCGATGAAGGCGGGGAAGACCGTTCGCAGCGTGATCATGTTCGATGCGTGAGTGAACTGTGTTCGTGATGCGCGGACTCGAGCCGCGCATCAATCTGCGTCGTCCCGGCCTTGAGCCGGGACCCATAACCACCGGCGGCAATTGTTTTGCGCGCCGGTCGTTATCTTCCTTGTTTAGCCCCGTCGGCCGCGGCGTATGGGTCCCCGATGTGCAATTGCACATCTGAGCTCAAGGCCGGGACGACGGCGGCGTCTACCGCGACACATGCGCTGACACCGCCAGCCATTTCCCATTCTGCTTCGTCCAGCAATCGGTATATCGGCCCTGACCTTCTTGCCCATCCGCCGTCGTATAGCGCGTCGCCGCGTGGATGATGGCGAAATCGCCGAGGATGCGAATCTTCACGTCCTCCGCTCGTAGATTCCGGATCGTCACCGGCACGGCCGTCTGCTTGAGAAACGCCGCGCGATCGACCAGCGACTTGTCGGGATTGGAGCAGAAGAAGTCTTGCGCCAGAATCTCGTCGAAGCGTTTGACGTCGCAATTCTGCACCGAGGCGACATAGTCGCGGTTCAGCGCGGTGAGTTCTTCGATGTCGTTGCTCATGGGGTTGGCTCCAATCTCTCCCCTCATGGTGAGGAGGCGCCCTTGCGCCGTCTCGAACCATGAGGCCCGTGGCCCATCCTTCGAGACGCACGCTCGCGCGTGCTCCTCAGGATGAGGCTTTTTTGTCAATCATCAAACATCGGCGGCGGTACAAATCCGCCGAACTCGCGCTCGATCAGTTCGGCGAGCCTCAAGGGCGTGCGGTCTTCCAGCCAGGGCCCGACGATCTGCACGCCGACCGGCAGGCCGTCCGGTGCGAAGCCGGTCGGGATCGCCGTGGAAGGCAGGCCGGGCAAGGTGGCGATGCCGGGCCAGGCCAGTTGATCGGGATAGACGTAATCCTTGCCGTCGATCTTGATGCGGCGCTGCTCCTGGTCCGGCGAGTGGTCGTGCGGGTAGGCCGGCGTCGGCATGATCGGGCAGATCACGGCGTCGAACGTCCTGAACAGCTCACGCCACTGCGCCCGCAGCCGCGTGCGTCCGCCATCGGCCATTAGCCAGTCGCGGTGGCTGAGCGCGATGCCGCGCAGACGCTCGGCGGCAAGGCTCATGTCATCGGCCGGCAGTGACGCCGCCGCGGCCTGCGCGCCGGCATAGACCTCGGGCGCAAAAGATACGGCAAGGAACGACATCAGCATCCGCATATAGAGTCGGGATGAGGCGGCGAAGTCGGGTAGCAGCCGGCTTTGGCGCTCGACCTTGACGCCGGCCTTGGCCAGATTTGCAGCCAGTGTTTCCAGCGTGTCGCGTATGACCGTGTCGGTCGGCATGACCGGATCGGTGTCGATCAGCAGCACGCGAAAGTTCTTCAACTCGGTGTGGCGTGAAGCCGGCAACGCCAGTCTGTAACCCTTGCCGGCTTCGAGCGGGTCGGGCCCGGCGATCACATCGAGCAACAGCGAGAGATCGGCCGCGCAGCGCGCCATCGGTCCGATCACCGAAAGATCGCGATTGGAAGGCAACGGTGGCAAAGGCGGCGCGATGTGGCCGCGCATGGCCGCGAGGTCGAAGGTCGGTTTGTGCGCATAGATTCCGCAATGAAACGCCGGCACCCGCAAGGAGCCGCCGATGTCGGAGCCAAGCGACAGCGCGCCATAGCCTGCGGCCAGCGCAGCCGACGATCCACCGGAGGAGCCACCCGGCGTGCGGCCGAGATCGAACGGGTTGTTGGTGGTGCCGTAGATCTCGTTGTAGCTCTGCCAGTCGGCGAGGACGAGCGGCACATTGGTCTTGCCGAGGATCACGCCGCCGGCGTCCTTGACGCGGGAAATAGGCAGCGCGTCTTCGGCTGCCTTGAAATCCTTCTGCGCTGGAATGCCCCAGGTCGTGGGCAGGCCCGCGATATTATAGGATTCCTTGATCGTCATGGGGATGCCGAGCAGCGGCTTGCTGACGCCGCGCGCCAGCTCCGCGTCGGCGGCGCGCGCCGCGGCGAGGCCGTGCTCGAAATCGCGCACGCAGATGGCGTTGATCCTGGCATCGTGCCGCTCGATGCGATCGATCGCATCCTGCGCCAGTTCGACGGCAGAGACTTTTTTAGCAGCCAATGCTGCCGACAGTTCAACGGCGGTCCTAAAACTCCATTGCGACTTGGCCAAGGCTTGCTCCCGGTCTGTTCTTGATGAGGCGCGGATGATGCTCAGTTTGGATCGGCGCCGCAAGAGCAATAGCTGCACAGCCGGGGGGCGGCGCGATCGGCTACGAGTGTTCGGCCGGATCGCGGCAGACACCACGAATTCGAAGTGAGCTACCGCCTACGCCGCCCCGATCAGGATCCCGACGCCGAGCACGATCGCGCCGCCGAGCACGATCTGGAACGCGGCCCGCAGGAACGGTGTGTCCATGTATTTCGCGCGGATGAAGGCGATCGCCCATAGTTCGAAGAACACCACGATGCCCGCGATTCCCGTCGCGATCCAGAACGCGTTGGCCCATGAGTCCGGCACCAGATAGGGCAGTGTGTGGCCGAGGCCGCCGAGCGCGGTCATGATGCCGCTGGCCGCACCGCGCAGCCATGGCGAACCGCGCCCGCTCAGCGCGCCGTCGTCGGACAGCGCTTCCGCAAAGCCCATGCTGATGCCGGCTCCGATCGAGGCGGCGAGGCCCACCAGAAACGTCTGCCAGTTCTGGTGTGTCGCAAAGGCGGCGGCGAACAACGGCGCCAGCGTCGAGACCGAGCCATCCATCAATCCGGCAAGGCCGGGCTGGACATATTGCAGCACGAAGGCGCGCCGCCGCGTCCGGTCTTCCTCCGCGCGCACGTCGGGGCTGAGGATCTGGCCGGTCAGCTTGACCGCGAGTTTCTCGTGGCCCTTCTCCTCTTCGGCGAGGTCGCCGAGCAGCCGGCGCACGCCGACATCCTCGGCCTGTTCGGCGGCCTTGATGTAGAACTGCTCGGCCTGCAGCTCCATCACCTCGACCTCCTTGCGGATGGTGTCGAGCGGCAGGTTTTTCGTCAGCCAGATCGGCCGCCGCTTGAGGAATCCCCTGACGTCTTCGCGGCGGATCGGCGGCAGATGCGGGCCGAACCGCTGCTCGTAGAGTTCGAGCAGCCGGTGGCGATGGCCGCGTTCTTCCTCGGCCATTTCCTGGAAGATTCTCGCGGAGTCCGGATAACGCTCGGCGAGATCCTCGGCGAAGGTCATGTAGATGCGGCTGTCTTCCTCTTCCGAGGAGATCGCAACGGCGAGCACTTCACGCTCGGTCAGATCGGCGAAGTTCTTCACGCGGACGCCCCTTCTCTGCACGTTCCAGATGTAGGAAGCCGCGGTTGTCAGGTCAAACCGCTGGCGGTCAGAGCGCTTGTCGAATTTTGGCCGTTTCCAGCAATTGCAGCAGCAGCCGGCTCACTTCCGCAGGCTGCTCCTGCTGTACCCAATGCCCGGCGCCGTCGATGAGATGGCAGCCGACCATGTTGGTGCAGGCCCTTGTTTGCATGGTCTCGAACACGCCGGGGCGCTGATGAGTGCCCCAATCCTGCTTGCCCGAGATGAAGGCCGAGGGCACATCGATGGTGCGGCCCGACCAGGTCTGCAACTCCGGCAGAAACGCGCCCGAGGTGCCGCAGCGATACCATTGCAGGCCGCCCTGGAATCCGGTCCGCGTATACTCGGCGCTGTAGAACGAAAGCTCGCGGTCCGGCAGCCAATTATTCGCGGCGATGGCCGCCGCCGACGGCATTTCTTCCGCGACGGTTGCGGCCATGTCCTTGGCCAGATCCATCACATAATAGGTCGGCAGTTTGGCGATTTCGTCCGTCGTCCATGATTTCAGCGGATACGGTACGTTGTCTTTCCAGTCCGCGCTCTTGTGATGATAGTAGGCACGCAGGAAATCATGCACGCCCTGTGGCGCGTGCTGCATGTTGGCGTTGGCTTCGCGCGTCGAATAATACCACTGGTAATGCTTTCGCGGCCGCGGCAGGCCTGCAAGTTCGCGGTGGATGGGGTCTTCCGTCGTGGGCTTGGCCGGTGCATCAACCGTGTTGAACGGCAGCGAGGGCGGGCCTGCAAACGGCGCGCTCATCAGCGCCACCGAGCGGAACACATCCGGCCGCAGCAGCGCGCACCATGCGGCGACCGACGAGCCGAAATCATGCCCGATCACGGCATCGACGCTTCTATAGCCGAACGCCGACACCAGCCCGAGCGCATCGCGCACCAGATTGGTGAGCCGGAACGAGACGAGGTCGCCGTCGTAATCGGCATTCCACCCGGTGGTGCGGCCGTAACCGCGCTGGTCCGGCGCGATCACGTGATAGCCGGCGGCTGCGAGAAGCGGCATCACTTTGCGCCAGCTGAAGGCGAGTTCGGGAAAGCCATGCAGCAACAGCACGCACGGCCGGCCGGGGGTTTCGAACCCGGCTTCGAGCACATGCATGCGCAGGCCGTTGATGCCATCGACATAGCGCGAGCGGATGGTGGCGGGGAGCGGGATGTCGGGTAGGGCGGTCATTGAACTCTCACGATGTCGTCCCGGACAAGCGAGCGTAGCGAGCGCGATCCGGGACCCATAGCCACAATTGATTGTTGTGAGTGTAGCTGTAGCCACAGCCATTGTCACAGCTAACGCCTGTGGTTATGGCTCCCGGCTCCCGTGCGCAATCGCGCACCAGGCCGGGACGACGGCGAGATATTACACCTTCACCGCAGCCTGCGGCCAATACCGGTCCCGCAAATGCCGCTTCACCAGCTTGCCGGTTGGCGTGCGTGGTAACTCTGCCTCGAAATCAATGCTCTTCGGGCATTTGATCGGCGATAGATGCTTGCGGCAGAACAGGATCAACTCGGCCTCGAGCTCCTTGCCGGCTTTGGCCATGTCGTGCGGCTGCACCACGGCCTTGACCTCTTCGCCCATTTCCTCGTTCGGTACGCCGAATACCGCGACGTCGGCGACGCCGGGATGGGTGATCAGCACGTCCTCGGTCTCCTGCGGGTAGATGTTCACGCCGCCGGAGATGATCATGTAGCTCTTGCGGTCGGTGAGGTAGAGAAAACCTTCTTCGTCGAGATAGCCGACGTCGCCGAGCGTCGACCAGCCGCGGTCGTTATAGGCATTCTTCGTCTTTTCGGGATCGTTGTGATAGGCGAACACTGGCGCGTCGGCGAAATACACCGTGCCGATTTGCCCGGTCGGCGCTTCCTGATCGTTCTCGTCCAGGATTTTCACCTTGCCGACCACGGCGCGGCCGACGGTGCCGCGATGGGTCAGCCATTGCTGCGAGTTCGAAACGGTGACGCCGTTGCCCTCGGAGCCCGCGTAATATTCGATCAGGATCGGTCCCCACCAGTCGATCATTTTTGCTTTCACATCGACCGGGCAGGGGGCGGCAGCGTGGATCGCGCCTTTCAGCGAGGCGACGCTGTAGCGCATGCGCACTTCTTCGGGCAGCTTCAGCATGCGCACGAACATGGTCGGCACCAGCTGCGACTGCGTCGCCTTGTATTTCTCGACCAGTTTCAAGAACTCCTCGGCGTCGAAGGATTCCATGATGATGGAGGTGCCGCCGAGGATGGTCGCCATCATGTTGAAGCGTAGCGGAGCAGCATGATAGAGCGGCGCCGGCGACAGATAGATGCTGTCGGCGCCCATGCCGCACATATCGCCGCAGAGGACTTTCAGGAACTGGTTCGGCACGTCGATCTTGTTGCCCTCGAACGCCTTCTTGATGCCCTTGGGCCTTCCCGTGGTGCCCGACGAATACAGCATGTCGTAGCCGGCGACCTCGTCTGGAATCGGCGTCGTCGGCTGCGCGATCGCTTCCTTGTCCCAGGAACGAAAACCCGCCTGCGGCTCGTCGAGCATGAAGAACAGCGGTTCGCCCGGCTCGCCCTTGATCAGGCGCTGGACCTTCTCGGCGCATTTCGGCGTGGTGATGAAGACCTTGGCGCCGCAATCCTTCACGATATAGGCGATCTCGTCTTCCGTCAGATAGCGGCTGATCGCGGTGTAATAGAGCCCGGAGCGCTGCGCCGCCCAGCAGATCTCCATGAACGCCAGCCGGTTCTCCATCAGGAACGCGATGTGGTCGCCAGCCTTGAGGCCGAGCGCGCGAAACAGATGCGCCCCCTGGTTCGAAAGCTCGTTGAGTTCGCGATAGGTGATCGCCTTGCCGGTCCCCGCCATCTGGTAGGCGATCTTGTTCGGCTGGCTGCGGGCGTGGATGGAGGGATGGGGCATGGGGTTACCTGACGAACTCAACGTGGTCGTCCCGGCGAAGGCCGGGACCCATAACCACCGAACTTGATTTTGAAGCGAGCTGGAGCTCCAGCCCGCCATAACCACACGCATTTGTGGCTATGGGTCCCGGCTCCTGATGCGCAATTGCGCACATGGGCCGGGACGACACCTGTTGTGTGGCTGGTAGTCGCGACAGCTTACAGCCGCTCCACGATCGTCACGTTCGCCATGCCGCCGCCTTCGCACATGGTCTGCAGGCCGTAGCGCTTGTTGCGCTGCTTCAGCGCGTTGACCAGCGTGGTCATCAGCTTGGTGCCGGAGCCGCCAAGGGGATGGCCGAGCGCGATGGCGCCGCCATTGACGTTGAGCCTTTCGGGGTCGGCGCCCGTGGTCTTCAGCCACGCCGCCGGCACGGCGGCGAAGGCCTCGTTGACCTCGAACAGGTCGATGTCGTCGACCGACATGCCGGCCTTCTCCAGTGCGCGCTTGGTGGCGTGCAAGGGCGCATCCAGCATGATCACGGGATCGCCGCCCATCATGGTGAGATGATGGATCCGCGCCAGCGGCTTGACGCCGAGCGATTTGAGGCCCCGTTCATTGACGACCATGACGCCGGAGGCGCCGTCGCAGATCTGGCTGGCGCTGGCGGCGGTGTGCTTGCCGTTCTCGGCGATCAGCTTGACGCCCTTGATGCCGTCGAGGCTGGAATCGAAGCGGATGCCCTCGTCGATGTGGTGGGTATCGGTCGAGCCGTCGGCGCGGGTGATCTGCAATGAGACGATCTCGTCCTTGAACTTGCCGGCCTGCGTGGCCGCAATCGCGCGCTGGTGGCTGTTGTAGGAATACGTATCGAGCTCATCCTTGGAGAGACCGTATTTCTCCGCCATCATTTCAGCGCCGGTGAACTGGCTGAACATGATGTTCGGATAATGCTTCTCGATGCCCGGGCTCTTGTAGTGACCAAAACCGTTCTTGGCCGGCAGCGAGGAAGCGAGGCCCATCGGCACCCGCGTCATCGATTCAACGCCGGCCGCGATCACGCAATCCATGGTGCCGGACATCACGGCCTGCGCCGCGAAATGCAGCGCCTGCTGCGACGAGCCGCACTGGCGGTCGATCGAGGTGGCGGGCACGCTCTCCGGCAGTTTCGAAGCCATGACAGCGTTGCGGCCGATATTGTTGGACTGTTCGCCGGCCTGCATCACGCAGCCCATGATGACGTCCTCGACCTGGGCGGGGTCGGCGCCGGTACGGTCGATCAGCGAATCCAGCACGGAAGCGGCGAGGTCGGCCGGATGCCAGCCAGCGAGACGTCCCCCCTTGCGGCCACCGGCGGTGCGTGCGGTGGCGACGATATAGGCCTCGGCCATGTCTGTTCTCCCTGAATTGTTGTTGGCTTTTGACTGATGGGCCGGATTTAAGGGATGGTCCGGGATTTAGTCAATCAATCAATTAACTCTTGAGTGCAGCCGCGGCATGCGCTTATGTGCGGCCCGGATTTCCGGGCTTTGGCAGTTGCCACTGCAGTTTCCTCCGCAGTTTCCTTGGGCAGTGTGATGGGATCACAGTTGAATACCAGCGTACCGACCAGACCTGCGGGCGGAAAAAATTCCACCGCCGAGAAGCTGCTCGTCGCGGCGAGCGGGCTGATGATCGAGCGCGCCTCGATCGAGGTGTCGCTCTCCGACATCGCGCAGAAATCCGGCGTCAACGCAGCCCTGGTGAAATACCATTTCGGCAACAAGGACGGGCTGTTGCTGGCGCTGTTGGCGCGGGACGCCGCGACCGAGATGTCGCAGCTCGAATATCTGATCAGCCAGCCGATCTCGCCGACGGCGAAACTCAAGCTGCATATCGGCGGCATCATCCGCGCCTATTACCAGTTCCCGTACATGAACCGGCTGATCCATTATCTGCTGCATGAAAGCAGCACGGAAGCGGCCGATGAAGTGTCGAAGTTTTTCGTAGCGCCCTTGCTGGAGTTCCAGAAGCGGTTGCTTGCGGAAGGCATCAAGGCAGGTGAGTTCCGCAACATCGACCCTGTGATGTTCTACACCAGCCTGGTCGGCGCTTGCGATCACCTGTTCTTCGGCCGCCACGCGATGTCGCGCGCGACCGGTGTCGGTCCGGTCACAGATGAAGTCTGCCGCCAATATATCAAGCATATGGAAGCGCTGATCTGCGGCGGCATGCTCAGCGAAAAGAAAGCCGGGAATGGCGAGTAGCGAATAGCGAATGGATCCATTCCATTCGCCATTCCCTGTTCGTCATTCGGAAGTCTAGAGAAGAAACGCCCAAGGAAAGGTTCTCAAAATGCAGTTGAATGACGTTGCTGTTCTCATCACCGGCGGTGGCTCCGGTCTCGGTGCCGCTACCGCCCGCGCCATGGCCGCCAAGGGTGCCAAAATCGGCGTGATCGACCAGAACATGGAAAACGCCGAAAAGGTCGCCGCCGAAGTGAAGGGCGTCGCACTTCATGCCGACGTCACCGACGAGGACGCGATCAAGGCCGCGATTGCCAAGGCCGAAGCCGCGCACGGCATCGCGCGCGTGCTGATGAACTGCGCCGGCATCGGCGGCTCACAGCGCACCGTCGGCAAGGACGGCGTCTATCCGCTGGCGAAGTTCGTCCGCATCATCAACGTCAATCTGATCGGCACCTTCAACGTGTTACGTCTCTTCGCGGAGCGTCTCGCCACTGCGCCGCCGATCGGCGAAGAGCGCGGCGTCGCCATCAACACCGCCAGCGTCGCGGCCTATGAAGGCCAGATCGGCCAGATCGCCTATTCGGCTTCGAAGGGCGGCGTCGTCGGCCTCACGCTGCCGGCCGCGCGCGACCTCGCCAGCCTCAAGATCCGCGTCAACACCATCGCGCCGGGCCTGTTCCTGACGCCGCTGCTGATGGGCTTGAACGAGGAAGCCCGCAAGAGCCTCGGCGCCCAGGTGCCGCATCCGGCCCGGCTTGGCGACGCCTCCGAGTACGGCAACCTCGCGGTTCACATCGTCGAGAACCCGATGCTCAATGGCGAAACCATCCGCCTCGACGGCGCCATCCGCATGGCGCCGCGGTAGGCACTCGCGGATAACCACTGCGTCGTCCCGGCGAAGGCCGGGACCCATACTCCGCGGCGGTTGTTGTTCTGAAGGTCCCTGCGACCGTGCCATCACGAAATGGCACGGCGTATGGGTCCCGGCCTTCGCCGGGACGACGATGGGTGGGAGCGCTTCGTGACTCAACCGCTGCTGATCGAACACGACGACGGGGTCGACCGGGTGACGCTCAATCGTCCGGACAGTCTCAACGCGCTCAACCCCGATATGATCGACGCGCTGAACGCCTATTTCGAGGGCCTGCAGCGCAACCGCACCACGCGCGTGGTGGTGCTCAGGGGCGCAGGCAGCGCGTTCTGCGCCGGGCTCGATCTCAAACATGCAATGAAGCGTCGCGCCGGGCAGCAGGAGCCGCCCGGCGTCACCGAGTCGCTGGATTCGCAGCGCCGGATCGCCGACATCGTGATGCTGATGCGGCGCTGTCCGCAGCCCATCATCGCACTGGTTCAGGGCGCGGCCGCCGGCGGTGGGTTTGCGCTGGCGCTGGCGGCGGATATTCGCATCGCCAGCAAATCAGCGCGGATGAACTGCGCCTTCATCAAGCTCGGCCTCGGCGGTTGCGATATCGGCACCAGCTATTTCCTGCCGCGCCTGGTCGGCGTTTCCGTTGCCTCGGAACTGATCCTGACCGGACGCTTCATCGGCGCCGAGCGCGCGCTTGCCGTCGGTCTCGTCTCCGAAGTGGTCGAGGAAGGCGGGCTCGATGCGGCTGCTGAGCCTTATGTCGAGGCGATGATGACGGCCTCGCCGGTGGGCTTAAGGCTATCCAAGGAATGCCTCAATATGAGCGTCGATGCCGGCTCGATCGAGGCCGTGATCGCGATGGAAGACCGCAACCAGGTGCTGTGCAGCCGCTCGGAAGAATTCAGCGAAGGCATCAGGGCCTTCCTTGAAAAGCGAAAGCCTGTCTATATCAAACGATAGAACGGCAAGAACAAAGGATCCGCAAAGGACCGAATTCCGGGAGGCGCAATATGAGTGGGAACGCAGCCGTGGTGCTGACTAAGCCCGGCTTTCGCAAGATCGAATGGCTGAAGCGCGACATCGATGTCGCGCGGCGGCCGGACGGCGTCATCGTGCTGAAGTCGCGCATTCCGCTGCAACCTTACGAGAAGCACATTCCGGCGTCGCTGGCGAAATGGGCGAACAAGGCGCCCGAACGCGTCTGGTTGGCGCAACGCGGCGGCGCCGATCGGCAGTGGCGCAAGGTTTCCTACGGCGAGGCCAAGCGCACCGTCGACGGGCTGACGCAGGGCCTGCTCGATCTCGGCGTTGAAGGTGATCGCCCCGTTGCGATCCTCTCCGGCAATTCGATCGAGCACGCGCTGATGACGCAGGCCGCGATGCAGGCGCGCCTGCCGGCGGCGCCGGTGTCGCCGGCCTATTCGCTGATGAGCCAGGATCACCTCAAGCTCAAATATCTGTTCAACCTGATCAAGCCTGCGGTCGTGATGGTGCAGGATGGCCCGACCTTCGAGAAGGCGCTCAGGGCGATCGACCTCACCGGCGTTACCGTTGTGCATGTGCTGCGGCCCTGCGAAGGCATCAAGAGCGTCTCTTTTGCCGATCTTGCGGCGACGCCGGTGACGAAGGCCGTCGAGGATTCGATTGCGAAGATCACGCCCGACACCGTCGGCAAGCTGCTGTTTACATCGGGCTCGACCGGCATGCCCAAGGCCGTCATCAACACCCAGGAGATGATGTGCGCCAATGCGGCGATGATGATGCAGGTGCGGCCGCGCGATCCGAACGGGCCGATCGCGACCATGCTGGACTGGATGCCGTGGAATCACACCATGGGCGGCAACGCCGCGTTTAATCCGGTTCTGATCGATGGCGGCACGCTCTATATCGACGACGGCCGGCCGATGCCGGGCCTGTTCGAGGAGACCCTTCGTAACCTGCGTGAAGTGTCGCCGACCTACTACGCCAACGTGCCGGCCGGTTATGCGGCGCTGGCGGCGGTGATGGAGAAGGACGACGCGCTGTGCCGCAGCTTCTTCAGGAATTTGACCGTCATGGCCTATGGCGGCGCGCGGCTGCCCGACGATCTCTATGATCGCATGCAGGCGCTGGCTGTGCGCACCACCGGCGAGCGCATCGTGTTCTATACCGGCTGGGGCTCGACGGAGACCGCGCCAACCGCCACCGGCACCTATTGGGACACCGAGCGCGTCGGCCTGATCGGACTGCCGTTCCCCGGCGTCGAATTGAAAATGGTGCCGTGCGGTTCGAAATATGAGCTGCGCCTGCGCGGCATCAACGTCACCCCGGGCTATTTCGGCCAGCCCGACCTAACCAGGAAGATGTTCGACGAGGAAGGTTTCTACTGCATCGGCGATGCCGGTGTGTTCGTCGACGACAACGACCCGCTGCAAGGCATCATCTTCGCCGGCCGCGTGGTCGAGGACTTCAAACTCACGACCGGCACCTTTGTCCATGTCGGCTCGCTACGCACCGATGCCATCGCCGCCGCAACGCCCGCGGTGCACGATGCGCTGGTCGCGGGGCAGGACCGGGAATTCATCGGGCTGCTGGCCTGGCCCAATCTGCATGCCTGCCGGCAGATCGTCGGCAATCCCGATGCCAGCTATGAAGACGTCATCAAACATCCCGCCGTCATCGCCTGCCTGAAGCACGGGCTGGAATCGCATAACGCCTCTGCCACCGGCAGCAGTATGCGGATCGCCCGCGCCATGCTGATGGTGGAGCCGCCTTCCATCGACGGCAACGAACTTACCGACAAGGGCTACATCAACCAGCGCGCAGGCCTCGAACGCCGCGCCGCGCTGGTGGAGAAGCTTTACGCCGATCATCCGGGAGAGGACGTAATCATTTTGAACTGATCGTAGGATGGGTAGAGCGCATTACGACGCTCTTCCCGTTCGTCATTCCGGGGCGCGCGCAGCGCGAACCTCAGATGTGCAATTGCACATCGGGGGAATCCAGAGGTTATCATATCGAGATTCCGGGTTCGCGTTTTCAACGCGCCCCGGAATGACAGCAAGGAAAAGGTAGGCGGCCATGAATTTCGATTTCTCCGACGAACAAAAGCAGATGCGCGACGAGGCACGAAAATTCCTCGCCGAAAAGTGCCCGCCGAAGGCGGTGCGTGAGGTGCTGGACGGCAAGGCGACCTACGACAAGGCGTTGTGGAAGGGCCTCGCCGAAATGGGCTTCCTCGGCGTTGCGATCCCCGAAGAATTTGGCGGCGCCGGTGCCGGGCATCTCGAACTCTGCGTAATCGCCGAGGAAATGGGCCGCGCGCTGGCGCCGGTGCCGTTCTCCTCGACCGTGTATCTCGCCGCCGAAGCGCTGCTGCTCGCAGGCAGCGATGCGCAGAAGCAGAAATGGCTGCCGGCGATCGCTTCAGGCGAAGCGATCGGCACGCTGGCGCTGTTCGAAGGCAAGGGCAATCCGTCGCCGCAAGCGATCAAGCTGTCCGCCTCCGGCGGCACGTTGAGCGGCGTCAAGAAACCGGTGCCGGATGGCGCCATCGCCGACTTTGCGGTTGTCGCCGCGCGCACCGGTTCGACCGGCCGCGATGCGGATATCTCGCTGTTCCTGGTCGACCTCAAGGCCGGCGGCGTCGAAGTCAGGTCGCTGACCAATATCGATCCGACCCACGGCCAGGCCGAACTGACTTTCAAGAATTGCAAGGCCGAGCCGCTGGGGGCCGCCGGTGATGGCTGGAGCATCCTGACCCAGGTGCTCGACCGCGCCGCGGTCTTGATGGCGTTCGAGCAAGTCGGCGGTTCCGACCGGGCGCTGGAAATGGGGCGTGACTACGCGCTCGATCGTATCGCCTTCGGCCGGCCGATCGGTTCGTTCCAGGCGGTGAAGCACATCCTCGCCGACATGTATGTCTCGGCGACGCTGGCGCGCTCGAACTGCTATTACGGCGCCTGGGCGCTCTCGACCAACGCCTCGGAATTGCCGGAAGCGGCGGCGGCCGCCCGCATCAGCGCGACGCAGGCGTTCCAGCATTGCTCCAAGAACAACATCCAGGTCCATGGCGGCATGGGTTTCACGTGGGAGTTCGACTGCCACATGTACTACCGGCGGGCGAATGCGACCGCGGTGACGCTAGGTAGTCTCTCTTATTGGGAAGATCAGCTGATCGACCGCATGCGCAAGAAGAATGCGGCTTGATTTTAGGTGTCATTCCGGGGCGCCGCGGAGCGGCGAACCGCAGATGTGCAAGTGCACATCGGGGAATCTCGAGATAAATAACTTCTAGATTCCGGGTCTGGTCCTTCGGACCATCCCGGAATGACGAGCAAGGATAAAGCGCCATGAACTTCGATGACACTCCGCAGGAAGCCGCGTTCCGCGCCGAGGCGAAAGCCTGGATCGCGGCCAATGCACCGAAACAGTATGAGGAAGAGCTGCGCAAATCCTCGCTCGGGCGCACCGCGCTGAAGGACGCCAACATCCTCGATGTGGCGAAGGCCTGGCAGAAGAAGAAAGCCGATGCCGGCTGGGCCTGCCTGCACTGGCCGAAGGAATATGGCGGCCGCGGCTCTTCGCCGATCGAGCGCGTGATCTGGCAGCAGGAGGAAGGCCCGTTCGGAAAGCTTAGCGGCATGTTCATCATCGGCCACGGCATGTGCGGGCCGACGATGATGGCGTTCGCTGGTGAAGCGGAGAAGCAGAAATACCTGCCGCCGCTGGCGTCGGGCGAAAAGGTCTGGTGTCAGCTCTTCTCCGAACCCGCCGGTGGTTCCGATGTCGCGGGACTTCGCACCCGCGCCGAGAAAAAGGGCGATGACTGGATCATCAACGGCCAGAAGATATGGACCTCGGGCGCGCACTATTCGGATTACGGCATCCTGCTGACGCGTACCGATCCCAATGTGGCAAAACACAAGGGCCTCACCATGTTCTTCCTGGACATGAAGAGCCCCGGCGTCGAAGTGCGGCCGATCAAGCAGGCCAGCGGCCAGTCGGATTTCAACGAGGTCTACTTCACCGACGTCAAGATCCCGGACTCGCAGCGGCTGGGCGCCGTCAATGACGGCTGGAACGTCTCGCTGACGACGCTGATGAACGAGCGCATGTCGATCGGCGCCGGCGTCTCCACCGGCTTCCCGGAACTGTTCGACTTCTGCAATAGCCTGATGCTGGACGATGGTCCCGCGATCGAGGACCGCAATGTCCGCTCCAGGCTTGCGAACTATGCCGTGAAGGCGAGCGGGCTGAAATACACCAGCATGCGCGCGATCTCGGCGCTGTCGAAGGGCGATCGTCCGGGCCCGGAGAATTCCATCGGCAAGCTGGTCGCGGGTTCGATGGTGCAGGAAGTCGCGATGTATGCGCTCGATTTGCAGGGCGCCGCCGGCGCGCTGAGCGGGCCGGAGGATGCTGAAATCGCCGGAAAATTCCAGGCCATGCTGCTGCGTGCGCCGGGCACCCGCGTCGAGGGCGGCACCGACGAGATCATGCGTAACATCATTGCCGAACGCGTGCTTGGGCTACCTGGTGACATCAGGGTCGACAAGGATGTGCCGTTCAACAAGATTCCGACCAAGGGAAGAGCGTAAAATGAATACCCTCCTCCTGAGGAGCGCGCCACTTGGCGCGCGTCTCGAAGGATGAGGCCCGGCTGGTGGCCACATGGTTCGAGACGCGCGTTCCGCGCTCCTCACCATGAGGGTTAGAGAACAACGCAGATTGAAAACGTGAGAGGTCCGCCATGAACTTCGACGATACCCCGCAGGAAGCCGAATTCCGCAGCCTCGCCCGCAAATGGATGGACGCCAACGCGCCCAAGAAGTACGAGGCGGAGCTTTCCAAATCCTCGCTCGGCCGCATCCGGCTGGAGAAGGAAGAAATCGTCGATGTCGGCAAGGTCTGGCAGAAGAAGAAGGCCGAAGGTGGCTGGGCCTGTCTGCATTGGCCGAAGGAATATGGCGGCCGCGGCGCCACCCCGATCGAGAAGGTGATCTGGCAGCAGGAGGAGGGCGTCTATGGCAAGCTGACCCAGCCGTTCCAGATCGGCGAGGGCATGTGCGGCCCGACCGTGATGGCGTTCGGCAGCGAGGAGCACAAGCGGCATTACCTGCCGAAGCTCGCGTCCGGCGAACACATCTGGTGTCAGCTGTTCTCGGAACCCGCCGGCGGCTCCGACGTCGCGGGGCTTCGCACCCGCGCCGAGAAGAAGGGCGATGACTGGATCATCAACGGCCAGAAGATCTGGACGTCGGGCGCGCACTATTCGGATTACGGCCTGTTGATCACGCGCACCGATCCCAACGTGCCCAAGCACAAGGGCTTGACGATGTTCTTCCTCGACATGAAGAGCAAGGGCGTGGAAGTGCGCCCGATCAAGCAGGCCAACGGCATGCAGGAATTCAACGAGGTTTACTTCACCGACGTAGTGATCCCGGATCATCAGCGCCTCGGCGCGGTCGGCGACGGCTGGAACGTCTCGCTCACCACGTTGATGAATGAGCGCATGTCGATCGGATCAAGGCTTGCAACCGGCCTCCCCGAAATGTTCGAGTTCTGCTCCAACCTCATGACCGATGACGGGCTCGCGATCGACGATCCCGCTGTCCGCTCCAAGCTTGCGCATTGGGCGGTCAAAGCGAGCGGGCTGAAATACACCAGCTACCGCGCGATCTCGTCGCTGTCGAAGGGCGAACGCCCCGGTCCGGAGAATTCCATCGGCAAGCTGGTCTCGGGCACGATGCTGCAGGATATCGCGACTTACGCGATGGACCTGGAGGGCGCGGCCGGCGCGTTGACCGGCGCGGACGAGGAAACCGCAAGCGGCCAGTTCCAGCAGATGCTCTTGAGCTCCCCGTCGATGCGCATCGCCGGCGGTACCGACGAAATCCTGCGCAACATCATCGCCGAACGCGTGCTCGGCCTGCCCGGCGATATCAGGGTCGACAAGGACGTGCCGTTCAACAAGATTCCGACCAAGGGGCGATGACCATGGATGCAAAGACGCCGAAGGCGCATTACGCGACCGAAGATCGCATCGGCGTGCTCGACGAGCTGTTGAACGAGCGCTATTCGGTGCGGGCCTTCCTGCCGCAACCGGTGCCGCAGGAGACCATCGAACATGTTCTCACCACGGCGCAGCGCACGGCATCATGGTGCAACAGCCAGCCATGGCAGGTGTTGATCGCCAGCGGCGAGGCCAAGGAGCGGTTCCGCAAGGCGATCTATGCCGAGGCTTCCTCGGGCGCCAAGGACGACCATGATTTCACGCCGCCGCGCGAATATCTCGGGGTCTATCTCGAGAGGCGCCGCGAGAGCGGTTTCCAGCTCTACAACACGCTGGGCATCGCCAGAGGCGACAAGATGGCGTACGCCAGGCAGGCGCTGGAGAATTACAATTTCTTCGGCGCGCCGCATGTCGCGATCATTCACACCGACGAGCCGCTCGGCATTTACGGCGCGGTCGATTGCGGCGCCTATGTCGGTAATTTCATGCTGGCGGCGCAGGCGCTCGGCCTCGGCACCATCCCGCAGGCCGCGCTGGCGCGGCATTCCGGGCTGATCCGCCGTCACTTCAATCTCGCCGATGACCGCCGCGTGGTTTGCGGCATTTCGTTCGGCTTTGCCGATAACGCGCACAAGGTTAACAGCTACCGGACCTCGCGCGCCAGCGTGGCCGATACCGTCACGTTCTTTGATCAATAGATCATTAGTGCGCTCGAACAATCGAACGCAGGAAAAGCCCCGATCGCCAATGGCGGCCGGGGCTTTTCGCTATCAGGACTTTAGACGAGATCAGTAGGCGCAGACATTGACGGTGCGCAGGCGCAGGCCACGGCGGGTTTCGACCCACTGCTGCTGCAGGCAGCTGTTGACGCCGCTGTTGACGTAGATGCCGCCGAAGCCGAGGCCAAAACCATGACCCCAATGGCCGTGGTGGTGGTGATGATGGAACGGGCCGGCGGCGGCGGGCGCAGCAGCGGCGAAGGTGAGGGCGGTGGCGGCGATCAGTCCGAGGGTAACCTTGCGAAGCATTGTATTCTCCAATTTGATGGGCACGAGGCCGTTGTTTCGTCCCTGCATCTTCGTCGGCGCGATCTGGAGATTCGTTCACGCCGGTTTTGGAGAATCGTGTTTCCGGAGTGTTTCGTGGGGGAGGGGCCGGACGACATCTTCTTCCTTCACCCTCAAGGGGAGAAGGGAGAAACTTAAAACCGCGGCGGGCGCTTTTCGGCGCGCGCCTTGATGCCTTCCTTGATTTCTTCGCCGCGCATGCTCTCGCGGTGGCGCTGGTTTGCGGCTTCCTCATCGAGCTTGCCGCGGGCGAATTCGTTGATGGCGCGCTTCATGCCGCGCATTGCCATCGGCGCGTTGCCGGCGAGGATGTCCGCAAGCTTGCCTACTTCCTCGTCGAGCATTTCTACCGGCACCATCGCGGTGAGATAGCCGATCCGCAGCATCTCGGGTGCCGAGATCTTCTGCGCGGTCAGAAACAACATCTTCGCATTGTCGACGCCGAGCCGTGTCACGTAACGCTCGATGCCGCTCTTGTAATAATGCAGGCCGAGCCTTGCTGCCGGCATGAACATTTCCGAGGTATCGACCCCGATGCGGAAATCGCAGGCCAGCGCCAGATCGGTCGAGCCGCCATAAACGCCGCCGTTGAGGCGGCAGATCGTCGGCACGCCGAGATCCTCCAGGCGGTTGACGATTACTTCAAACGCCGAGCCGGCGCTCTGTTCTTCTTTGGCGCTGGTGGCACGGTCCGCGACCGAATTGAGGTCGTATCCGGAACTGAAGGCGCTGCCGGTGCCGGTCAGCACCATGACCCGAATCGCAGGGTCGTTCTCTATCCGGTCGAACAGCCGCAACAGCTCGCCGAGATCCTCGCTCTGCAACCGGTTCCGATGCTTCGGCCGGTTGAGGCGGATGGTGGCGCGCGCGCCGCTGATGTCGAGTATTGGCGAGCTCGCCGCCTCGGCTGAATCGGACATGTCGTTCTCCATTTTTAGTTGTTTTCTTAACTGTTCTCGAGCGCGCGCCGTTTGGCTTCGGCGTCGATGGTCTGGGCCAGGTCCGGATGCCGCGCCATCAAGAGGCGGAAGTCGACGAGGTCGAGCACCAGCAGCTTCGATAGCCGCGTCGTGGTGATATTGGCGGAGCGCAGATTATTGCCGAGCAGCGCCATCTCGCCGAAGAATGCGCCTTCGCTGAGCTGCACCTTCTTGCCGGGCAGATCGACCTCGACCTCGCCGGCGGCAAGGAAATACATGCAGTCGCCGCTCTGGCCCTTGCGGATGATCGTGGTGCGCGGCGGCAGGTCCATCGTGCGCAGCATGTGGGTGACGTCGGCGATGGCGGAAGGGCCGAGCGCTGCAAAAAACGGTACCTTGCTGACGGAATCCCACGTCTTCAAAAAATTGTCGCGACGCGTTTCGGCCGCAAATCCGGTGGCGAGAATGCCGGTCCAGAGTCCGAACACGCCCAGACCACAGATCATCACCATGGCGGCGACCATGCGGCCGAGCACCGTGACGGGCACCACGTCGCCATAGCCCACGGTGGTCAGCGTCACGACCGCCCACCACATGGTCGCCGGCACGCTGCCGAACGTGGCCGGCTGCACGTCGCGCTCCAGGAAGTGGACCGCGACCGAAGCGAGAAACAGCACCATCAGGAAAATCACCAGCACGCTCAGCAGCGGGCCGGATTCCTGCACCAGCACCCGGCGCAATTGGCGCAGCCCCGGGATACCCGGGACGACCTTGAGCACCCATAATACGCTGAGCAGCCACGCCGTCTTGGGCTCGACACCGCAGATGATCGCGAGCGGTATCGCGACAGCGGCCGCGGCGTCCACCAGTCCGCTGCCGGAGAGGGCATAGGCCCGGAAGCGCTGCGCCAGTGCGGCGCGGCGCAGCCGCACCCCCCATTCGAACAGGAAATAGGCCCAGCATGCCCACAACACTGCATCGCCCCAGCGATGCGCCGCCTCATAGGCGGGTGCGACCGTGAGCAGCACCATCACGGCGACGCCGATCGTCACGGCGGCATAGGCGGCCTTGGTCATGTTGCGGCCGGCCGTGGCGGCAACGAATTGCGTCAGCGCCTGGGAAACTTGCTGCTTGGACATCGGGAGGTGACGCATGATCGCTGCAAAAACCTGATAGGACCACGCCAGAAGCGTGAATAATCCGCACAAAGTGCCTGCCCCCGGAGAGGCCGTCAACGACGGTTGGCAAACAGCGTTATGCATCGAAAGGTGCGCCCGTGAGGCTGGCGCGCCTGGTCGGACCGGGAGGAAATTTAGCCTGGATTCGGTGGCAATCCCGACAAATCGTCGTTCTTTCCTCGTATATCAAAAATAGCTCACGGCCATTACGATAGCGGGCACCGCAACAAAGTAGCGAAAAAATTCACTCCTCCGAAATTGGTTGGCCTCCAATGGATACGTCTCATCTGGCAGAACACGCCGGCACCGCCGGCACGCTTTTCGCGTCGATCTTCGTGGTCGCCACCACCACGATGCGGACGATGATCCCGCTCCGGGTGTTCGGCATTCTCGCCAACGTCGTCCTGTTCCTGACCGCGATTCCGGCCCATAATTATCTGGTCATGCTGGTGCAGACGGCGATGTTCGCCGTCAATTCGTATCGGCTGCACCAGATGCTGCAGCTCGTGCGAGACGTGAAGAAATCGGTCAACAGCGACCTGTCGATGGAATGGCTGAAGCCGTTCATGACCGAGCGCGATTGCATGGCCGGGGAGATGCTGTTCTACAAGGACGAAAAAGCCAAGGACATGCTCTATATCGTCAGCGGCAAGTTCAAGCTGGTCGAGTCCGGCATCGTGGTGCCGGTCGGCGCCATCGTCGGCGAGCTCGGCATGCTGTCGCCGTCGAACATGCGAACCCAGTCGCTGGAATGCGTGGAATCCGGCCTCGTGCTGAGCGTCAGCTACAGCAAGGTCGAGGAGCTCTACGTGCAGAATCCGGCGTTCGGCTTTTACTTCCTTCGCCTCGCCAGCGCCCGGTTGTTTCAGAACCTCGAGATGGTGCAGCAGCAGCTGGCCCAGCAAATAGCAGCCTCCGCCGCCGCGCCGAAACCCGCATAGAGGCCGGGAGCCAAGGGAGTGTCTGACCGCGGTATCCTGTCGTCACTGCGTTATCTGTTCGCCGATTTCATCGGTGAAGAGGACGATTCCCCGCCGTTCCTGCCCGAGGGCTTGCCGGAGGCGGTGACGCCCGTGGCCAGCGACGCCATCCATCTCCTGATCGAATATCAGGGCACAGCCTACGCAAAACTCTACATCGACCGGCTGCGGCGGTTCGTCGGCAAGCAGGGTGTCGATGACGCGATGCTGGCCGAGATCGCGCGGCTGATGGCGATGCGCATGAGCTATGAAGATCCGATCCGGATCGCGCAGCTCAAACTTGCCGAATTCAACGAGCTATCAGGTGGAAACTACAATCCGGTCGTCGATATCAGGAAATTCCGGGTCGACGAGCTGGTCAGCGCGCTTCCCGCCATCATCGCTGAATATCTGATCGATGCGCTCGACTGGGCGGGGTGGGCGCACAAGCAGGTCTCGATCCGCTTCAGCGCGGCCAGCCGCGTCGGCGTCCGCCGCCTCAAGATCGAAGCCGGGCTGAAGCGGTGGCGGCGCTATTCGGTGCGCTATGCCAAGGAACGGCTGTGGGTCGAACGCTGGCTGCACATGATCGACCGCAGCCTGACCAAGCAGCCGGCGGCGGCGACCGAAATCGTGCAGACCGCGACCATGATCCAGGGTTATGGCGACGTCTACCGTCAGGGCCTTGCGGACTGGAACGCGATCATCGATGGCCTCGCCAAACCGACCTTCGATGGCGCGCTGGCGCTATCGGATATCGGCGGCGCGGTAAAGGAGGCGCGCTCGGCGGCGCAGCCGGATCCGCGGCAGGCGGCGCTCAAGCGCAAGATCGCGGAAATAAGGTCGCTCGTGCCAGCCGGCGGTTCGAGCGCCGCGGCGGGTTGATTGGGCGGTGTGGTTACGCGCTCTGCGCGGTCTTCACGGCCACGACCTTGTCGTCCTGGGTCGGCGGGTGCCGTTTCAAATGATCGCGGCGCATGCCGATCTCGTCGCGCACGAATTCATAGCCGAGCTTGAACGTGTCGAGCCCGTCGCTGGAGATGGTGCCGTCGCGCAGTCCTATCACCACGCCGCGAAGGATCGTTTCAAGCTCGTCCTGCAGTTCGTCGAGCTGGTCGAGGGATTTGGCAAACTCCATACGCTCGCCAATATCGAGAATAGCGGTCGCCAATTGGCTGGCCTTCTCCGGCGCGATCCGCGTCACCTTGGTGTAGAGGGCGGCAAATAGCGAGCCGATGATGCCGAGCGCCGCCAAGGCGACGTACATCAGGTCGCTGTAGCGTTCCACGAACGACTTGGTTTCGTCATTGATGTATTCGGCAGCCCCCGGATGCGCGACAATGAAGGCATCCTTGTCGGTCCCGGCCGGCTCTATCTTGGAGGCGAAACCGCCGTCGATTACGAGTTCGGCCTTATTTTCGTAGATGATGCGCGCGAGATCGCTGACGGTTGTCGTCGACAGTTTGGACTGCGCGACCAGCAGCCATTGCAGCCCGATGGTATCGATATCTTCCTCGGGCAGCGTCGGCGAGGCCGACAGCATGCCGGTCGTGACCGTTTCTTCGGAAAGGGCAGGATACTTCCGGGTGATCGCTTTCGCCGCGTCGATCGCGTTCAGGGTGAAGCCGCCGCGTTTGGCATGTTGCTCGTAAGTCTTGTCCTTCGCGGCCCGCGAGGCATGGGCGACCGCGACCACGGCGCCGAAGCCCGATGCGAACAGCTTGTCGAAGTTCGAGCCCGGCGGCGCCAGCTGGACCCGCGCCGCCGCATCCGGGGTATCGGAGAGCTCGAAAACATTTCGAATGAGGGTGACGCTGCTTTCGTTGTCGGCGACGACGGCGATCTTCTTTTTCTTCAGCTCGGTGACGGTTTTTATCTTCTTGCCGGCGGGACTGATCAGCAGCAGCACGTCATGTTCGAGGATCGCGACCGCGCGCGCCCGGGACGGGATTTTCGCGTCGGTGCGCAATATAGTAAGGTTGGCTTCCTTGCGGTCGAACTGGGCGACCGCCTTGGCGTTATCGCCGTTGGGCACAATCTTGAGGCGCAGCCGCGACGAATTGTTCTTCAGGACGGTAGCAAGACGGGCCGCAAAGCGGGCCTCGGGGCCGTTGGCTTCGCCGACGGCAAAGACCAGCGTTTCCGCATTTCGCACCCAGGTCCGGCCGCCCCACACCGTTGCGGCTGACAGGATCAGGGTCAGGATCGAGAACAGCACGATCTGCGAGCGGTTGTTTTTGACGCCCTGCAAACGGCGGCGCTGTGGCATACCGGATTTTGGTGTTTGGGCTTCAGCACTCATGGCTCACACCCGCTCAAAGGACGTTCGGCTTGCCAAATCGGCGTCGCGGGCGTCCAAATGAATTCGTAAATACCTAGAAAAGAACGATAATTTACTCTGCCGGCGGATGATATCCTGCTCCCGCCGGTTTGCAAATCGCCCCCGGCCGGTAACCTTACCCCCCGCGGAAAGCTGCGCGCGGATGCCGCAGTATCGCCGTTGGGCCACACCGTAGTTTTTTCGATCTACCCACAGGTGCATTCCGGTTCGGGAGGTGCCATAAATAACGGCAACGTTCACGTCCGGGTTCGAGAAGAAAATTTCGCTGACAGCCTAGACCCCCGGTTTTGATTGCCACCTCACCAGTCCCAGCAAAGGGCGTCAGCTTTGTTGTTTCCTTCCATGTCGTCGTCGGTCCCGGTTGCTGCGCTGATAGGATGGATGTTGCTTCTCACGGTGAAGCACATCATCGCCGACTTCATGCTGCAGAATTCCTGGATGGCGATCGGCAAGGACCAGAAGACCGGCTGGGCGATGCCGCTGCTGGCGCATTGCTCGGTGCATCTCATTACGTCGCTGTTGCTGATCATGGCGGTCGCGCCGCGGTTCTGGTTCGTCGCCTTCATCGATTTCGCCATTCACATCACGATCGATCGCGCCAAGGGGATCTGCGCATCGTCGTTCGGGGTGACGCTGGAGAATGAGCATCCCTGGTTCTGGACGCTGATCGGTGTCGATCAGGCGCTGCACCACCTCACCGGCTTCGGCCTGTCGATCTTCATGGCGGCGAACTGATCCGGCCGCAGAGGCAGGGTTATTCCGGATAGGCACGCACTCCGGCTGTGGGATAGCCTGCCCAATAGCATGCATATGGCCGCCGGCTTGGCCGTGGCAGCGTGGATGAAGGCGCATTCGATCCAACGCGAATCAATGTCGATCCGACGGCCCTGATTCGCCCACAACTGGCAAGCGCCCCGGAACACTACTGCCACCCTTAGTTAACCTTTCGTTAGAGAATTGCACTGCATCTTCCGCATAGGGAGAACCGCAATGTTTTCAAGCCGCGACGCCTTCGAGAACGATTTCTGCCCGGTGCGGGACGAGTTGCTCGGCGACATGTACCGCGCCAACGCCAATGGCCTGCCGCTTCTGGTGGAGAGTGTCTCCTCCGAGACGCGCGCCATGCTGGCGCTGTTCTGCTATCGCCGCAGCCATCTGCACTCGCTGGCCCTCGCGATTGCGGCCAGCTGCACCGAGCGCGAACTGATCACGTTCGGCGGCCGCGTCGGCTCCACCCTTTACGCGCTGTCCCGTGAACCGGCCGCGCGTTCGGCGCCGTCGTCGTCCTACGGCAACCGCAAGCCGATCACGCTCTCGACCAAGCCGCTTTCCACCTTCGCCCCGATCGAAGATATCGACGACGAAGATCTGGCTGAAGCGGTTACGGCTTGACGTCGTCCCGGCGAAGGCCGGGACCCATAACCACCGGCGGAAATTGTTTTACACGCTGGTCGTTATCTTTCTTTTCCAACAATGTCTGCCGCGGCGTATGGGTCCCGGCCTTCGCCGGGACGAGTGCGTCCGTGAGGACGCTTTGACTGAACGGTGTAAGTCCGTTCTGGAGTTGGTCGCAACTCCACAATCGAAGGAAACTGCGTCGCCGAGAGGCGGGGT
>Ga0307517_10000475_pt1 | contig 68758 bp, 98 predicted proteins | sample 23_EM_MG_FD_194515 | JGI IMG/M metagenome (GOLD analysis project Ga0307517, IMG submission 194515) | Populus trichocarpa ectomycorrhiza microbial communities from riparian zone in the Pacific Northwest, United States - 23_EM | ecosystem: Host-associated > Plants > Roots > Unclassified | place... | reverse complement strand
CTGGTTGGTGCGGTGCGAGCGGCCCAGGCCCTGCACCGCCTTGTTGGCGCGCCAGCCCGGTTGCAGCAGGTAGTGCTGGCGCTTGCGCTGGTTCGGCTTGGTCAGGTCGGCCTGGAAGCTGAACCCGGTCCCGCCGGCGTCGGAGAACACCAGGATGCGCTTCTTGTCGGCCATGAAGGCGTCGGCGTCGGCTCGCGCCGCGCTCGCGCCGCGCGCCTGGATCTGCGCCTTGAGGTTGCCATCGGCGTCGGGCAGGCGCACCACGCGCTGCTTGCGCCCGGTCACCTCGCCCACCATCTCGGGGCCGAAGTGATTCAGGATCAGCTCCAGCGGGCCGTCGGGCACCTTGATGTCGGCCAGGTCCTTGAGCAGCTTGTCGCGCATCGCGACCGCGGCCTTGTTCTCGATCGGCTCGCCCTTGGAGTTGAGCGCGGGCACCATCCGCGTGGCGCCCGTCTCGGGGTTGACCTCCTCGACGAACTGCTGCGTGGGGAACGACTTCTGCACCATCTGGATGAGCTGATCGCGCGGCGTCAGGTCCAGGTCTTCGAGATCGGTTTCGCCCTCCTCCTTCTTCTTGGCCACCGCGCGCTCTTGCTGCGCCTCGTTGGTGTTGACCAGTTGCAGCACGATCGCATGGCCGGCGGCCACGTCGCGCTCGATCTGCTCGATCACCGAGGGCATCTGCATGCTGGTGATCACCTGGTTGAAAAAGCGCTGCTGCGCGCCCCAGTACGCCGACTTGGCGGCGGCCAGCGCCTTGGAGTTCTTCGTCGTGCCCTGCTCGTTGATCACCCCGGTCGCCTCGAGGGCGGCCATGAAATTCTGGAGCGTCACCTGCCACGCTTCGGCCAGGCGGTCGTAGATCTGGCGTTGCAGCGGCGTCAGCTCGTGCTCGATGCGCGAGTAGCTCACGCCGTCGAACGACAGGCTGCGCGCCAGGTAGGAGCCCGCCTGTTTCATGTCGCGCGCCACCAGCTCCATCGTCGCCAGGCCGCCGGCCGTCATCTCGGCGATGAAGTTCTGCACCGTCGGGAACGCGGTGCCCGCGCCCCACAGCCCGAGCCGGGTGGCGAAGGCGAGGTTGCTGACCTCGGTGGCGCCGGTGGCGCTGACGTAGACCACGCGCGCGTTGGGCAAGCGCGCTTGCAGCTCGACCACCGCCAGCGCCTGCGCCGAGGGATCGCTCATGCCACGATCGCCCCTGATCGCCTCGGCGTTGCCCGCGTTGTGCGCCTCGTCGAAGGCGATCACGCCGTCGAAGTCCTTGCCCAGCCACTCGACGAGCTGGTCCAGGCGCGACTTCGGCGCCTTCTTCGGGTCGTCGACGGCGTCCAGCCAGTGCTCGTTGCCGCCGATCGCCAGGATCTGGCCGAACGGGTGAATCGAGATCTTGCCGGTCTGCTTCGACTTCACGTGCACCTGGTTGCGCCCCGCGTCGACCTTGACCAGCTCGCCGGTGTCGTAGTCGTGGCCCTCGCCGGTTTCGAAGACCTGGCCGAACGGGCGGCCCACGCGCACCGGGGCACCCTTCTTGAAGCCGCCCGCGGTCACGTTCTGCGCGCCCGAGCGCAGCGTCGAGTAGGTGGTGAAGACAATCCCGCCCTTGGCGTCGATCTTGTCCTCGGCCTTGGTCTTGTTCTGGTTGAACAGCAGCGCTTCTTCGCCGCCCACGCCCTTGAAGTCGCGCTTGGCGTCGTTGAGCAGACCCTGTTTCTCCGACACCCAGACGTGCTTGGTGCGGCCCTGGCGCAGGTTGTCGAGCAGGATGCCGCTGACCTCGCGGCCCTTGCCCACGCCGGTGCCGTCACCGATGAAGAAGCCGCGCCGGTAGGGCGTGCCGGCCTTGATGCCGTGCTTGGTCGCCGTCTTGTCGTCGACGGTGGTGTCGAGCATCTGGCCGTGCGCCTGGCCGGCGTAGACGATCGCCTCGATCTGGGCGATCGACAGCAGCCCCTTGTCGATCGTCTCGCGCGGCAGGTTCGGCGTGTAGGTGGGCGCGGGCGGCAGCACCGAGGCCATCGCCGCGGACTGCACCAGCGCGCCGGGGTGCGGCTTGGCGCCGGGCACCTGCAAGCGCTGCGGCGTGTAGCCCTCGAAGACGGAATCGGTCAGCGCGGCGGCGGCGTTGGTGGCCGCGCCGATCGTGACGCCCGTGGTTACGCCGGTTGCGTCCCCGGCAGCACGAAGTCCGCCACCGACGACAGGATCGCTCGGCCCGCTTCGTCCAGCGTCGTTGCTTCCAGCATCCGCTGCGTTTCCAGGTTCTCCGACAGTCCCTCCGGGTCCCTTTCCTCCCCGAGAACCGCCGCCTGCTCGACCGCCTGTGCCCACACCCGTTCGGCCGCCAGGTGCTCCAGTGCCCACTCCAGGAGCACCGCTATCACCAGGCGCCCGTGCGTCGGCACCTTCGCCTCCTCGAGGAGGCTCGCCACGTGCTCCGCGGTCGGGGTCTGGTTGAGCCGCATCAACGTCGCTGACCCCGGCTGAAACTGCTGGTCGATCATTTCGCACTCCTGCTAGCAGCCGAACCAGCTCAGTGTAGTCGGCCGCGGGGCTCACGACAGGGGGCACCGCCTTGTCCGGGGGGTTGACCTTGTCGATCACGATCAGCACGTTGTCGAACGTCGTGCCGTACTTGGCGTAGCCCGCACCCGACACCGGCACCGCCGCGCGCACGTGGTACTTGGCGTCGATCTTCTTCCACCAGGCGGCAAAAGCCGGCTTGTCGCGCGCCATGCCCTCGCCCACGATCGCCACCAGGCGCCCGCCGTCGGCCAGGCGCAGCAGCGCTTGCTCCAGGTGCTCGGCGCCGACGGCGGTCTTCTTGCGCCCGGTTTCGGCGCTGGAGCTGAACGGCGGGTTGATCACCACCGCGGTGGGCACCAGGTGGTCGGGCAGGATGTTGTGGATCTGCTCGGCGTTCTCGTGGTGCACCGTGGTGTCGGGGAAGACCTCTTGCAGCACCGCCGCGCGCCGGCTCGACAGCTCGTTCAAGATCAGCTTGGCGCCCGCGTTCTTGGCGAACACCGCCAGCCCGCCGATGCCGGCCGAGAACTCGCCGACGGTGTCGGTCTGGCTCAGGTTGGCCGCCCAGTTGGCCGCGTAGGCGAAGGCCGGCACGGTGCTGAACTGCTGGTACAGGTTCTGTTCCTCGGTGCGCTTGGTCTGCGTGGGCAGCTTGGCGGTGAGCTGCTCGAGCGCGGCCACCGCGCGCAGCGCATCCTCGAACGGCACCGCCGGGTTGAACGCCTGCGGATGCGCCAGGAGGTAGCGGTTCATGCCCGCTTCCATCGCGTCGTAGGCGTCCTTGACGCTGTAGGTGCCGGCGGCCTGAGTGCCGCCGTACGCGGCGTCGGCCCAGCCGAACAGCTCGCGCCAGGTGAACGCCTCGCCGCGTTCGAGCTGCGCGGCTACCTGGTCGGCTACCTGCGAGCTGGCGCTGACCTTGGCGCCGAGCTGCGCGCCCAGCGCCTCGTCCTTGGCGAAGCGCAGCGCGTAGTCCTTGATGCCGTCGCCGAACTGCGTGATCAGCATCTTGAACAGGTCTTTCAGCGACTTGCCGGCCTCCTGGAACGACTGGAGCGCGGCCTGGAAGTGCGGCTTGGCCTGCTTGTAGGTCTCTTCGTCGAAGCCGCCGGGGAACGAGTTGAGCCGCCCCGGGCCGCCGAACAGCTTGGCCAGGCCGGTCAGCGCCTCGTCGGCGCCCTTGACCCCGAGCTGCGCGGCCTTGGCGATCAGCTCGGCGGCGCTCGCCTCGGCGCGGCTGGGCGCTGGTGCGGCGGGCGGTGCGGCGGGCGGTGCGGCGGGCGGCGTGGGCAGCGTGCCCATCTTGCTCAGCATGTCGAGAATGCGCGCCTTCGGGTACTCGAACGTGCCACGTTCCACGTGAAGCAGTGAGTAGGAGGTGCCGTCGGGGGCCTTTTGCATCGCGCCGCCCGCGTCCCAGGTCGCTTTCAGGTCGCGCCCGTGGAACTCGAACATGCCGAAGCCGACATGGCGCACCTTGCCCTCGCCCTTGCTTTCGAGCTGCTGGATCGAATGGATCGTCGGGATGCCGTGAAAGCGCGCCCACGCGTTGCCCGACAGCAGCACCATCTGGCCGCGCGCGATCAGGTCGCGCAGGAACGCGATGTCGGCGCCGCTGGGCGCTTCCTTGGCGGCCTGCTGGCGCTGGTAGCGCAGCTCGGCGGCGGCCTCGTCCTCGGGGGCCGGCGCAGGTGCGGGGGCCGGTGCGGGGGCCGGTGCAGCGGGGGGCTCGCCCGGCGGGGGCGTGTCGGGCTCCTCGGATGCCTTCTCGCGCAGCTCGGCCGCCGCCTCGTCGAACAGCGCCGACAGCTCGTCGTCTGACAGCGGCCCGGTGTGCTCGCCTACCGGCGGGGCGTCGACCGTCGCCGGGCCGGGCTCGCGCTCGGGCTCCTTGCCCAGCTTCTCGCGCGCCAGGCGGTCCATCTCGGCCTCCTCCTCGCGCTGCTTCTGGGCGGCCAGCTCGGCGGCTTCGGCGGCGGCATCAGCGCGCTTGGCCTGCTCGGCCTCGTAGAACGAGCGCATCTCGTCGATGTCGTTCAGCTCCTGCTGGCGCTGCACGCCGGCCTTGAACTCCTCGGGCAGCGCCTTGCGGAAGTCCAGGTGATCAACCGTCGGGCGGCCGTTCTCCCACTTGACCGACTTGGCCAGCGCCGTGTACAGCAGGTTGAACAGGCGCCGCTCCTCGCCGGTCGGGTACGGGGTGCCGCGAAAGCCCGCGGCCTGCGTGACCTTGCCCTCGGCGCTCCAGTTGGTGTTGACCAGGTAGTTGCTGGTGTGCCCGAGGGTGTCGGTAGCCCACGCCTCGCCGGCGCGCGCGATCATTTCGTGCTCGTTTCCCCAGTAGTCGGCGCCGAGCTGGTCGCTGTTCTGCTTGAACGCGCTGGCGCGCCTCATGCCGCTGCCCTGGCGCACGCCGCGCACCGCCGCCTCGACCTTGTCGAGCTTCTTGTTGCCCTGCCAGTACCAGCCGCCGAACAGGAACTTGCGCGCCTCGTCTTCGACGTTCTTGACCGTGAGCACGCCGCGCTGGAGGTAGCGGACCATCTCGGGTCGCACCAGCTTGGCCCAGTCGCCGCCCAGGAAGTGATCCAGGGCGTGAATCCACTCGTGGTAGACGGTGCCGTCGCCCTTCGTGTTCGTGAGGTTGATCACCGGCACCGGGCCGTTCGGGCTCGGCTGCATCTTCTGGAAGTGCGCCGCGGCCTTGCTGCCCGCGCCGAGCGCGCCGATCGTCAGGTGCAGCGCACCGCCGAAGCCCACCCCCTCGGGCGGGGCGCCGAAGTGCTTGGCCAGGTCGGCGAGCGCGTCGTGCGCGTAGTTCAGGTGGTCCTGGTCCTGCTTGGCGCCCACCCAGTTGCCGAAACCGATGTCGGCGAAGCTGAACTTGGCCTTGACCTCGGCCGGCGTCACATCCTTGCCCGCGCGCAGGTCGGGGCCGTCGCGCGTGACGTGGTCCAGCTTGGGCGGCGTCAGCGGCGTGGCCCGCGTGGGCAGCACGATCGTCGCCTCGTTGGCCACCAGGTTCTTCACCCAGGCGCTGAACCGGCGCATGTCGGTGATCTCGCGCCAGCCGCCCAGCCACATCGCCCCGCCAGCCAGCTTCTGGCCGGCCGCGTTGGGCTCGGCGTAGCCCTTGTCGGTGTCGTTGGTGACGTAGCGCTCGGCCCAGCGGCGCGCGGCCTCGTCGACCGAGCTGGCGTTTTCCAGCAGCTCGGTGATCTTGCGCACCTCGGTGATGTAGGCGTCCGCCTTGTCGCGCAGCCACTGCGCCCTGTAGGACGGTTCTGACGCGAAGCGCTCGCGGTCCTCGCTCGACAGCTCACTCGGCTGGCGGCGCCCGGCGATGATCGAGTCGAGCTGCGACTTCTCGCGCGCCTTGGCGTTCTTCTCCCACTCGTACTCGCCGGTGTAGCGGCTCACGTCGCTGTGCAGCAGCCAGGTCTTGAACGGCGAGACCAAGCGCCGCAGCCCGCCCTCGATGTAGGTGCGGTAGCCCGGGCTCACGCCCTCGGGCAGCAGCGGGGCGAACAGGTCGGCGCGCGCGGTGGCGCGCTCGATTTGCTTCCACGCCTTGTCGACATCCGACTCGCCGGCCAGCATCTGGGCCTTGAGCTTGTCGTACCAGCGGCGCAGGTCGACCCCGGTGTTCTGGAGCTTGTTGACCGGTCGGCCCTCGAAGTAGGCGGCGCCCTCCTCGGTTTCGAGCCAGGTCTGCGCGGCCTTGTAGCCCGACATGCGGTCGATCGGGTGATCGCCGGTGAGGGTGCTGCGCGTCTTGCCGGCCAGCGCGTGGTCGAAGCCGGCGATGAACGCGCCGTGCTGGTCCACCGGAATGTCGGCGCTCGGGTTCCAGGCCGTGACGGCAGCGCCCAGCGCGGTGGCGCGCACCTCGGGGCTGCGGTGCTTTTGGCGGGCCAGCTCGACGGCGTTCTTGGCGATGGCCTTGTGCAGCGCACGCGCCAGGCGCTCGATGCGCAGCCGCGCCCAGGGCAGGTTCGGCCCCTCGGTGCGCGCGGTGACGGCGGCGATCAGGTCGTCCAGCGACTTTCCGACCATCTCGGGCTGCGCGATCAGGTCGCGGTACACCTCGCGCTCGCGCTCGCGGGTGGCGCGGCGCGCCTGGATCAGGTCGGGCGTCGGCGCAGGAGGGGTGAACGGGGGTTCAGGGGTAACAGGGGTACGCGGGGTAACCGCTGTCGTTTCGGGCTCTTTTTGCCCCGAATCGGGCTCTTTCGGGGCCGTTTCAGCGATCGGTGCCGGCGCGCTCGCAGGTGCTGGCGCAGGCTCGGGCGTCGGTGCCGGTGCCGGTGCCGGTGCCGGTGCCGGTGCCGGCTCGGGCTCGGGCTCGGGCGCCATAGGCGAGGCTACAGGCGCCGCGGCAGGCTCGGTAGCACTCGGAGCAGGGGCCGGCGCGGCGCTCGCCGCAGCGGCCGGTTCTGGTGCCGGCGCGGCGGTTTTGTCGCTCGGGAAGATCTTCGTCTTGCGCCCGAACGCGCCCGCGTCGCGGATCGCCTGGATCGCATCCTTGTCGCTGGTGCCGGCCGCGAGCGAGATCGGCTCGCCGCTGTCGTAGTCGAGCAGCTCGCGGCCTTCGTGCATCGGTGTCAGCGTGCCGTCGGCGTTGGCGCGCAGCTCGATGTCGGTGGCCAGCTTGGTGCTGGTGCCGGCGCGGGCGATGACGCGCGGGCCTACTGGAGCCTTGCCGTCACCTCCATCGCGTAGAACTCCAGCCGGTCGGCCGCCGGTTTCAGGTGCTGCGGCAGCACCACCCGGTTGTTCGGCGGGTGCTGTTGCAGCATCACGTCCCAGATCTCCGCGGCTTCCGCCTGGCTGATGACTCCCAGGCTCAGCGGCACCCGCAGCAGGCGCGGCAGTGCCTGATACGTCAGGCTGTGATGGTTCACTTGGCTTCCCCTTCGGTGCGGCCTTGCGGGTCGCGAACGGCTGCGAGGTGTCGCCCTCGGCCAGCCACTTCTTGAAGCTGGCCAGCGGCACGGCGCGCACCTCGCCCATGCCCTTCCAGCCGGGCTGGTAGTTCGCAAGATAGGTCTTTTGGGCCTCCTGCACGTTGGCGTAGCCGAGCATGACCTTGTGCTCGTCGGGCTTTCCGCTGTCCGGGTCGAGCTGGTCGATGACGAACACCGTGCCGTCCCACTTCTCGTCGGTGCCCGGCTTCACGAACGCGTCGATCTGCTCGCCGTCCATGCCCTTGGTGCCGCGGATGTAGCCGTAGCTGGCGCCCACCATCTTCGTCGCCCACTGGACCAGCGCGCCGGGCTTGGAGCGCCGGATGCCGCCCTCGGCGGTTTCGACGCTGACGTTCATGCCGCCCACCTTCGGGTGGCCCAGCGGCGCGTTGCCGGCCTCGATCTGCGCGCGCGTGGGCTCGCTCTTGTCGTTCAGCGGCGAGCTGGCGGCAGCGTGCGCGGCCTCGTCGACCGTGGTCTTGATCTCGGGCGCCGGCGCGGCGGCCACCGCCTCGGCGTTGCTCAGCGGGGTGCCGGTCGCCGGGTCCACGCCGGCATCGGGCACGGCCGGCGCGCGCGTCGAAGTGTCAGCAGCGGTTGCAGGCTCGGCGCTTGTCTCGGACAGGCCCGAAAAGTCCTCATCGGCGGGCGTTGCGTTTTGCCTCGAAACACTGGGTGCAGGGGCCGGTGCGCTCGTGGCCGCCGCGCGCGTCGAAGTGTCAGCAGCCGTAGCCGGTGCCGCAGCAGGGGCCGCGGCGGTTTGCGTTTTCGCACCTGGCGGGTGCAGCTCGTCGGCCGGCACGAAGCTGGGCACGCCGTTGGAGCCGATCACCGGTTGGTACTTGCGCCCGTCGGGGGCGGTCACCGCCGTGCCCTTGCCCAGCGTCACCGGCTGCTCGCTGTCCTTGGAGCGCCAGACCATGGCGTCGCCCTCAGCCGGCGGCGGCGCCACCGCGCCCGCGGTGAGCACGGCCAGCGCGTGATCGTCCAGCGGCGTGCCCGTCAGGTTGCGCTGTTGCAGCGCGCTCGCGAACTTCGCCAGCACGCCGCCAAGCTGCTCCAACGGCACGCCTTCGGTGGCCTTCTTCACCTGGTCGACGGCGGCCTTCGGGATGCCGTACTGCGCGGCCAGCGAATCGAAGATGCCCACCGTCTTGGCGCGCTGCACATCGGGCGGGTCGCTCGACAGCGGCGGGTCGACGTTCAGGCCCTTCTTGCGCGCGTCTTCGTACTTGAGCGCCGCCACCTCGTGGGCGTTGCCGCCCGTCATCGCGCCGCCAAGCGAACCCACCAGGCCCTCGCTGACTGCGTTCAGCAGCACGTCGTCGAGGATCTTCTGGCCCGGCTCAGCGCGCTTCACGCCGATGTTGGTGGCCACCTGCTCGAGCGCGCCCTGCGTGCCCTCGTCGATCAGGCCGATCAGCGCGCCGCTGATGCGCCCGGTGCTCACCCGCGCACCCGTGGCGAGCGCTTCCAGGCCGTACTTGCCGCCCAGCGACGCCACCAGGCCGGTGGCCACCAGCTCGGGCAGGTTGCGCAGCAAGTTGGCGCCGATCTCGCGCTTGGCCCGGCCCTCGTCCATGCCGCCCTCGCGCAGCTTCTTGTACTCGGGGCTGGACTGCATCAGCTCCTTGTCCGACTTGCCGTTGACCGCGTCCCAGATGTTGCCGCGCACCTCGCCAGCGCCGGCCATGCCGGCAATCGCCATGCTCGCCTTGGTGGCGGTGCCGGCCTGGAGCGCCGCGGTGGCGCGGCCCAGCGCGCCGAACGCGCCGATGTTGCCGGCGGCCTCGGACATCGTCGCCAGCGGGTCGTCGACGATCGCGTGCATCAGGTAGCGCCCGGCCTTGTCGACCTGGCCGGTGCTGTCGGCCAGCGAGTCGCTCAGCTCGGAGCGCTTGTTCTTCTGCCACTCCGACTGCGCGCGCTGGCCCTGCTTGATGAAGCGCTCCAGGTCCTTGGAGTTCTGGCTGTCGGGGCCGGTGAGATCGCTCAGCGTCTTGACGGTGCCCACCGCGGCGTTGGCCACGTTGATCATCGAGTCGTTGACGACGGCGAAGATGTTGCGATTGGGGGTCGGCGTGGCCTTGATCTCGCCATCGGCCTGCATCGGGCCGACGGGAGCCTTCACGCCCGGGGCGGCGTCGAAGCGCTTGAACGCAGCGCCGCCCAGCGCAACCCCGCGCGCCTCGATCTCGCTGGGCTTGATGCCGATCTTGGTGAACGCCTCGAACACCTTGTCGCGGTCGGCGCCCATCTCGATGCGGTCGACCGCGTCGTTGACGGCTTCGAACTTGTCCTTGAACGGCTTGGGCTCCTCGCGCGGCGCGGGGGCCGGCGCTGGCGGCACGGGCGGCTCGACCAGGCCGAAGCGCTGATTGCGCGCGGCCTCGTTCTCGCGGATGCCCGCGAGCACGCCGGTGCTGGGCGGCGGCGGTGCGACGCTGCTCAGCCCGCGCGCGGCGATGCGCTCATCGTTTGAGGCGGGCCGCCCCGAGCCCAGGCCGCCGGGGTGCGTCAGCTCGGCGCTGTCGCGCTCGCCGTAGCCGGTGTCAGCCTTGAACTCCTCGTAGGCGACATCCTGCCTGGCGCGCGGCACCTGCGGGCGGATGACTTCGTCGAAGTATTGCTGTTTGGCCGCGTCCTGGTCGTCAGGCGTGAGCGCCTGGTACGCCGGCAGCGCGGTGACTTCGGCCCATTTCTTAGCCATGGCTTACTTCCACAGTGATGAGTAGCCCTTGCCGCTGTTGGCCGGTGCGGGTGCCGGCCTGGCGCCGGCCAGGCCCGGGGTGCGCTCGACCACGCCGGTGAGCTGGTCGCCCAGCTTCGAGTCCTGCTCCTCGAGGTTCTGGATCTGGGCGTCGAAGGTGCTCACCGCGCTGCGGTACTCGGCCTCACGCTCTTGCTGCACGCGCTTGGGCTTGCCCTTGATGTCGATCTCGTACTTCTTGAGCGCGTCGGCCTTGTTCTCTTTCAGCCGGTCCAGGCGCGACTTGATCTGCGCCTGCTGGGCCTTGACCGCGCGCTCATCGGCCTTGCTCAGGCCGCCGCCCCCCTCGCCCCCGCCGCCCGCGCCGCCGCCCTTGGGCGCGCGCGTCGAGTCCTTTTCGAGCGCGGATCTCTTGAGCCGGTCGGCCTCGGCCTGGGTGATCAGCTTCGCGTCGACCTGGCGCTGGATGGTGCTGATGTCCTGCTGCAAGCCGCCTTGCGCGCTTTCCTTGGGCGGGGGCTGGATCACGCTCTCGCCGATCTTGTTGCCCTGCGCGTCGTAGGTCTCGCGCAGCAGCCCGCCCGAGCCGATCGAGGTGTTCTTGGTCGTGTTGGTGGGCGCCCGCAGCCCGTGTTCGGCCAGCGCCGCGGCGAAGTCTGTGCCATCGCTGCCGCCTTGTTGCAGGTAGCCGGCGAGGTACTTCTGGGCCTCGGGTGCGGCCAGCCCCTCGGCCAGCTTGAGCTGGTTGTCCAGGTAGCCCATGCCGCGCTTCAAGCTCAGCGACTGCACCAGCGGGTCGGCCTTCGAGTCGGCGCTGCCGCCTTGCGTCATCGGTGCGTCGTAGTGGCCATCGGCCTCGACGCCGTTGCCCACCTTGCGCTTGGGGCCGCGAAAGTCCTTGCCGCGGTCGATGTAGGTGCGGATCACCGGGATGTAGCGCGGGTCGTCGCTCGGTGAGTTCGGATCGGGGGTCAGCCCGACGATCTCCTTGAACACCGCCTTGCCGCCGTGCTGCGTTTCCTTGCCCAGGTTGCGCTGGAGCTGCGGGCCGATCGACTCGTTCAGGCCCTCCAGGATCATCGGCATGTTCTGCTGCTCCTGGCCGCTCAGCACCTTCATGGCCGAGCGCTGCGCGGGCGCCACGCCATCCTTGTCGGGCAGAAAGAAGCTGATCGGGTGACCGGTGGCGCCGGCCACGCCCGCCACCAGCGTCTCGGGGTCGCTCACCTGGCCGCTTTTGACCGCTTCGACCGACGCGCGCGCCTTGTCGGCCAGCGCCTTGGTGTCGGGTGCGCCGCGCTTGACCAGCAGCTTGCGCCGGCCTTCCTCGGCCGCGCCGATTTGCTGGCGCCAGGCCGCCTGCGCTTCGGGCGTGGCGTTGACCAGGCCGGGGCCTTGAGTCCTGAGATCGGCGAGCTGCGCGTCGGTGGCGGCCATCGCGTCGGCGTCGGTCTGGCGCGTTTGGGCGTTGGCTCGATCCTCCATATGCGCGGCGAACACCTGCTGCGACTGGTCGTCCAGGCGCGTCTCGCGCTGCGCTCGGCGCTGCGCTTCGGTGATGTCCATCGCCAGTCGGACACCGCTTTCCAGGCCGCGGGCGGCGCTCTCTCCAACGCTGGGCATGATGAGTCTCCTGGGTTAGAACGCGCCGCCGGCCAGGCCGCCCACGACGCCACCGATCAGCGCGCCCCATGGACCCATGGTCGCGCCGTACTGCATGCCGACGTACATGCCGGCCGCTGCTCCGACGCTGCTGCCGAGCTGGGCGTTGCCGGCCTTGCGCTGCCGCTCGGCTTCGACGTTGGCCTGCTCGCGCTGCTGCTCCTGGCCGGCGGCGGCGCCGAGCAGCCCCATCGCCTGGCGCTCCTGGTCCTGGCCCATCGCTGCCAGGCCCGCGCCCGCGCCGCCGGGGCCGCGCACGCTGGTTCCGAGTCCGTAGGTTCCGCTGTTCATGATCCGAGCCCTCCTGCGCCGATCTTCGGGGCCGGATTGCCCAGGATGCTCGCCTGGCGCGTCATGGTGGCGTCGCGCACGGTGTTCTGCGCGTTCACGTCGGCCAGGCTGCGCGCCAGCGCGGTCGAGCGCGTGGCCGCCTGCTGCTCGTCGGCGTCCAGCGTGAGCCCGAGCCCGCGCAGGTGGCGCTGCGACGACGCGGCGCGCGCATCGAAGGCGCTGGCGACGGTGTCGCTGGCCTGGCTCATCGCGTCGCTGACCGTGTTCGGGTCGGTGGCGTAGTCGATCAGCTTGTTCTCGTACGGGATGTAGTCCTTCACGTACGTCTGCCACTGGTCGCGCGTCATCTGCGCGAAGGTGTCGGTTGCATAGCCCATGGCGATCTCCTAGGTGTACAGCGAGCCGTTGAGATTGGTCTGGTTGACGCGCGGGTCGCCGGTCGAGTTGAGCCCCGGGTCGGCCGCCGGCTGCGTGCCGTACAGGTAGGCGCCGGTGCCGATCGCCTTGCTGGCCAGCGCCATGTTGCCGGCGCGGTCCTCGAGGGCGTGCTGGGCGTCGACTTGGGCTTGCTGGCCGCTGGCCTGCGCTTGCTGCGCCATGCCGGAGATCGCCATCGTCTTCTCGCCGCGCCCCATCGCGGTGACCGCTTGCAGCCCGTGCGTGTACTGGTCGGCCACGCCTTGCTCGGCGGCCACGCCCGACAGCGCGCCCGAGGTGGCCGCGTCGGTGTCCAGGCCCATGACGCCCAGCTTGTAGGCGCTGCCCTGGACCCCGCCGCCGGCACCGGCCGCCTGCTCATCGAGCTTGGCGCGCGCCTGGCCGAACTGCACCCCGGTGTCGACGCCGGCCATCGTGGTCGCGCGCCGCGCCTGGAAGCTGTTCGGGTCGCCGCTGTCGGCAATCTTGCCCATCAGTCGGCGCTGCAAGGGCAACCAGCGGTTCTTGAAGTCCTGCAACTGCTGCTTGCCGACCTGCGCCATCGCGCGCTGCTGTTCGGTTTCCTGCACCTCTTGCTTCTTGCCCATCACACGCTCCTTTCGTACAGGTCGTTGCCAAGCTGGCGCCACTCGGGGCCGAGCATGCGCAGCCAGCCGACCCGATCGGTGCGAAAGAACACGCTGCGCACGCCCATGTCGCGCAGCACCGCCATCAGCTCGTCCTCGGTGCGCTCGTAGGCGCCGGGCTTGCCGCTGGACACGCCCAGCACCACCTCGGCCTCGAGGCCCACGCGCTCGGAGCCGATGAGCTTGATCACCACCACGCCGTCGGGGCACGACAGGCACACCGCATCGCCGCGCTCGCACAGCTCGGCGATCTCCTCGCAGGTCCAGGGATCACTGCGCGTGCGCACCGTGCGTGCGTAGATCGTCCCCCATGCGTGGCGCGCATCGACGATCCGAAACGCGGTGCCGGCGATCATCACGCGAGCCCGATCTCGCCTTCGCCGCTGATCGTGAGCGCATTGGTCGCGCTGGCGCCACCGACCAGGAACTGCGACGACTCGATGCGCGCGTTGGCGCCGTACCAGTCGTACGCGGCGCCGGGCTCGACCTTGATGTTGGCGCCCACGAACTCGGTGCCGCTGGCGTTCGCCCCGCTCGCACCCAGCCACAGCGAGAACGTCGCCTGCGCGCCCGACTTGTTGCTCACGCGCAGGTGGCGCAGCGCGATGAAGGCAGGCGAGCTGCCGGCGTTGACGCCCCCGCTGGCCGCCGGCGGGTTCAGCAGGTTGGTCGTCATCGTCGTGGTCAGCAGCAGCGGCCCGAATCGAAACGCCTTGTTGCTCGACATGGCTTGCGCTCCTTTCAGTGCTCGACCGGCGCGGGCTCGGTCATCCCGACATCGGGCGGCGGCGCTTCGGGGTGCTCGAGCAGCGCCAGGCTCAGCAGCCGCTGCTCGAGCTGCGCGCACTCCCTGCGCTTGATCTCCAGGTCTTCGCGCACCATCGCCAGGTCGGCCGACACCATCACCCACTGGTTCAGGGCGTGGTCGCGCTGGGTCTGGATCGTCATCAGCATCGCGTTGACGCGGGTCTCGCTGATCTGCATTCGCGCCGGCGGAATCGGCGCTTGCTGCTCGCGCTCGGCCTGGAGCTTGTTGGCGATCTCGCTGGCCAAGGTCGCTTGATCGATCTGTCCGTTCGGATGGGTCATGGCAGGGTCCCCGCGTCGCGCCTGGCAGCCATGTCCCGATACAGGCTGTACAGCGCGATGAAGATGTCGTTGAGGGTGGCGGTTTGAGCCCCGATCGGGTCGCCGGTGTTGGGGTTGATGAGGGGGAACGAGTACGCCAGCGGCGCGAACGGGGCGGAGAGTTCTGTCGCCTTGGTGACCACCACCGACAGGTCGGGGTTGCGCATCACGTCTTCCTCGCTGTAGCGGATGCGCCGCTCGGCATTGCCGCCCACGAGCGGATTGTCGATGTGCACCGCGCCGATGCGCCGCCAGGTCGTGACGGTCTTGCTGGTTTCGCGATAGTCGGCCATGCCTAACTCATCCTGGTTGGAGTGTGTTGAGAGTGTGGGGCGTGGGCTCCATCACGTCACCCCCGTGCCCCAAACGACGGAATCGTTCGTGGCGTTGAAGTAGATCTCGATGAAGCCGCGTTGCGCGAGGGTGCGGTTGCCGGTGGTGGCGGTGCCGGCCAGGCGCAGCGTCATCCCGCTGCCCTGCGTGATCGTGATGCTCGCCGAGCTGTTGTTGTAGACGCTGAACCGGTCGCCCGCGGCGAACACCGCGTTGGGGATCGTGATGCCGGCGGTCACCGCCTTGCTCCAGCCGACGAACGTCGCGTTGATCGTGTTGGTGTTGCTGCGCGGCTTGTTGCGAAAGCCGACCTGGTTGCCGTTGATGATCGCGGTGTCTTCGAGTTCGACGTAGCCGCCCACGCCGAAGCGGTACTTGGCCCCGTCGAAGTACAGGTAGGTGCTGCTGCTCTCGCCGAAGTAATACACGCCGTCGGTGCTGTTGCGCGCCGCGAAGACATCGCCCGGGGTGCCGAACGTGGGCGCAACGGCGCCAGAAGCGTAGTTCGATGACAGCTTGCCGTTGCGCGTCACGAACCCACCAGGGCCGACCGCGACCAAGCCCCCGTCATTGTTGATCGCGAGCGCGGCCGCCGCGCCGTTGTTGCGCGCTTCCATTTCGTTGGGGTCGATGACCATGTTCGCGCCCGAGGTCGGGCCGATCTGAAACGGATGATCAGTCGATGACAGGCTCAGATCATTGTTGCCCGTGATGCGCAGCGTGTCGGGGGTGAGTGAGCCGTTGACCGTCATGTCGGTGGATGTCAACGCGGCGATATAGACGTTGCCCGCCTTGATCCCGAGCGTGTCAGTGGCGTGCATGTAGCGCAGCCCGGCCATCGAGTTGACGGTGGTATCGCCGAAAAAGAAGTACCCGATGCCTGCGGCGTCGGAGAGCACCGACATGCCGGCGCTGCCGGTCGAGTCGACAACTACGCTTTGCGCCGACGTGTTGGGCAGGTTGCCGCTGCCGACCGCTCCCGGAACGTAGACCGCACCGCTGAAAGTTCCATACGTTCCCGTCAGCGGCCCCGAGACATCGAGCGTGCCGCCCACGGTCACGCCGCCCACCGTGGTCAGACTGCCCACCGTGAGCGTGTCGGTGCTGGCCGAGATCTCCTGGATCTGGCCGCTGACGAGGGCGAGCGCGAGCCGATTGGCCATCGCGTCAGGCCAGCACGATCGGCACGTTGCTCTCGAAGTTCAGCGCCGTGGCACTCACCGCCACGCCGATGCGCTGCACCACGTTGCCCGAGCCCGAGGGTGCGGTGGCGGTGGCAAGGCCCGCGCTGGTCGACAAGAACTGGCGCCCCGGCGTGAGCCCGGTCACACCCGTGTTCGTGCCCTCGAAGTAGACCGTGGCGGCCACCGCCGAGCCGTAGGCGGCCAGCACGAAGCCGTGCGCTTCCTTGCCGCTGGTGGTGGCGTCGGCCTTGCGCGCCTTGGCGCCCGAAGAATCCCAAATGTTCACGAAATCGCCGGCCGCCAGCGCCTCGCTGGTGGTGATCGAGGCGGTGTCAGCGCCGATGCCCACCGGCATCATGGTCGAGTCGATGCGCCCGGCCGCGTCCAGCACCACCACCTTGCCCGCGTCGCCCGCGCCCGCGCTGGTGTTCTTGCCGTTGGTGATGGTGATGTCCAGCACCCCGCTGGCGTTGAGCGCCGGGAGTTTGTCAGCGTCGCCCGCGCCGGCCGAGGTGGTCAGCGCCGCCTCCTCGGTCAAGGTGCCGCTGACTTGCTTGATGAACTTCTTGCTCGATGCGGTTCCCATGGGGTGACTCCTAGACGACAACGATCGGCATGCGTGCGCCGATCAGGATCTGGGTGGGGCTGGTCGCGATGCCCACGATCAGCGTGTAGCCGGTGCTCGGCGACGTTTGCGTGAGCACGCCGGCCGCGCCGACGAACACCGGGGCGTCGCTCGTCCAGGCCCAGCTCGGCTCGGTCATGAGCCCGGTCACCTGGATCTGCACGATGTCGCCGAGCACGACGGCGCCGCGCGTGATCCCGAGCACCAGGTTCGCGTCGGCCACGCTGGCGTTGTCGGCGTAGGTCGCCTCACCCGCGACCAGGCGCACCGCACGGTTGCCCCCGAGTGCTGTGGCCGCCGGAAACTCGACGTACAGCGGCAGCTCGCCGCGCGGCCCCGGGATCGACTGGCCGTCTTCGCCGTCCTCGCCGTCGGCGCCCAGCATCAGGCGCAGCACCGTCGCGCCGCTCGCGCCGGTGCCCGCCAACACCAGGCGTGACAGGTCTTCCAGCTCGTCTTCGAGCTTGAGCACCTTGGCGCGCAGGTTGACCACGTTGCCCGAGCCCTTGGCCACCTGGGTGCGCGTCTCGCCGACTTCGAGCGTGGTCTGGTTGATGCGCGCTTGCAGCCGCTGCAAGCCCTCGCGGATGTTGTCGATCGCCGACTGCACCTGGCGCAGCTCCAGCGCCGCGGGCGTGGGGATCGCCGGGATCGCGGGAGTCTGGGCGGCCTGGCGCGAAGTCGCCATTACGCCAGCTCCTGCACGTCTTCGGCAACCTGCACGGTGCGCACGGTGGTGGTGCCGATCAGCTCGAGCTCAACCGTGTCGTAGGTGTCGAAGGCGGGCAGCACGAACTCGCGGATGTTGGTCAGCACGCGCTCATGGATCAGGGCGCCGTCGCCGTAGACCCGCAACACGATGTTGGCGTAGCTCGGGGCGCGCACTTGCGCAATCTCGAACGTCACCGGGTAGGGCATCAGGTTGAGCTTGCCGCGCCAGCGAAACACCAGCGAGCCCGAGCCGGCATCGAACTCGTAGATCTTCTTGCCGTTGACCGCAGGCGCCGTGCTGGCCTCGGGCAGCAGCACGTCGGTGGGCTCGCTGTTGGCGTCCAGCACCAGGTACAGCGCATCGGTCAGCGGGTCCACGTGCACGGCGCTGGCGTGGTGCGACAGCCGGATCAGCCCGAACCCGTCTTTCTGGATGTCCAGCGCGTAGCCGCTGTCCGGGTTCGGCCCGTCGCACCAAAAGAACAGCACCCCGTCGTGCACCGCGCAGATGATCGACTCGGGGTGCAGCGCCTGCCATTGGCGCTTGGTGAACATCGAGCTGGTGAGGTTGCTCACCTGGCCGGCGCTGCCCGCGCACACCATGAAGCCGTCGGGGCTGGGGAACACCACGCCCACGTCGGTGAGGTAGACCATGCCGCGCTTGCTCACGCACGCCTGCGGCTCGCCGGGCTTGCTCATCGAGTAGGAGCCCGGGGTGTTGCCGGTGGCGGTGTAGACGAAGCTCTTGGTGCCGATGACGATCGTGTTGTCGATGTTGGCAATCGCCACGATGTCGGTGTCCACGGGCTTGCGGTAGCGCACCGGCCAGGCGTGCGGGCGGTTGGCCTCGCTCAGGCACAACTGGTTGCGCCGGAAGCCCGCCATGATGCCGTTGGGCAGCGCGATGATGCCCTCCAGGTCGTCGGGCGGCAGGTCCCACTCGTCGGATTCGAGGATGTCGTTGTTGGCGATCTCGGCATCGTCCAGCGCGTCGACGTAGGTGGCGGTGGCCAGCGCGATCTCGGCGGCCACCAGCACGAACACGGTGCCGGTGGCCCCGGTGACCGCCCGGTACAGGTTCTTGCTGACGATGCCGTACTCGGCCGGCGCGGTGGTGGGCATCGTCACCGTCGCCTCGGCGCCGTCGCTGCGCAGCTTGGTCTTGCTCGGCAGGCTCGGCGGGCCTTCTTGCCCCAGGTCGTTGTTGAACGTCACGACGTAGGCCGTTGCGGTCGTCTCCACCACCTCGGCGATCGAGCCGCTGGCCGACACCGTCGGGCCGTCGTAGCGCGCGGTCTGAGTGCCCCCGGTCTGCTCGTCGGCGCCGTAGAAGCCGCAGAAGTCGTCGCGCTCGACGTTGAGCGTGCACGTCGCCTCGGCCAGCGTGACCACGTCCTCGGGGTCGTCGATGGTCAGGATCTCGGCGGTGACGGTGACAGCCTTGTCCTCGGTCACCTCGCACTTGATGTGGATCGTGTACCACTCGCCCGCGTCGATGGTGGTGATGCCGCTCACCGTCTTGACGAAGCTGCCCGGCTGCGCCCAGGTGTCGGCGGTGCCGATCTGGAGCTTCCAGACCCCGGCGTCGCCCGTCACCAGCACCGCGATGCCCTTGCCGGCGGTGTTGCGCAGCATCCCCCAGCCCGCGCGCGCGTGGCCGCTCACGTCGCTGGCGCGCCAGTCGCCGCGCAGGTCGATCAGCGAGGCCGACTTGACCCCGAAGTTGCGCGCCATGTAGCACGGGATGCCGCCCCCGACGGTGTCTTGCCAGCGCAGCTCGTAGCAGTCGCCCCCGAGACGCCCGCCGCTGTCGAGTTGCTTGACTTCGGAGGAGAAGGCCATGGTTCAGTCCGAGTAAGGCACCTTCGGCGAGTGTTCCCAGGCGGTTTCGAGCAGGTCGCCATGGTCGTCGTCGACGAGGATGTTGAAGACCGTGGGATCTGGCGTCGCCGCCGACGACAGCACCACCGTGGGCCTCGAGCCGGGTGCGGGCACGCCGATCGGGCGCGTGACCACCGGGAACGGCTCGGCGCCGGTGGTGGCCAGCGCGTAGGTGGTGAAGCGCGGTTCGTCGTACAGGTCCGGGCACGTGAGGTAGGTGCGCCAGTCGTTGTCCTGGATCACGCCGCGTGCCACGTCGACCTGGTCGTTCCAGCTCAGCCACTTGTCTTTCAGCAGGTAGATCGTCTGCACCGGCGTGGTGGTCTGCGCCAGCGTCTTGGTCAGCGCGAACTGGCGCCAGCTCTCCAGGTCCCCGGTCTGCAAGCGGCAGTTGGTGGCCTCCTGCGCGGCGTTGGGCGGCAAGCCGCGTGGGGTGATGCGCGGCACCTCGCCGCGGAAGGAGTCGATGGCGATCTTCACGGCGCCGGTCCCCAGTGCGTGAACGGCGCGAACTCGTCGCCGCCCGGCACGGTCATGTCCAGCACCAGCGCGCCCGCGTCCTCGCCGTCGATGGTGGCGATCAGGGTCAGCACGCCGACCTTGAAGGTCGGAGTCGAGGTCGCGAGGATGTTGACCTTGAGCACGCCGTCGCCCATGTCGGTCAGCGTTGGGGTCTGAATCTCCGGGCCTGCGACCCATAGCGGCGTCCACACCAGCTCCGCATCGGGGTCGAAGTTGATGATGCCAGCGAAGAAGTCGCCGGCCCCGCCGTAGCCGTAGATCGTGCCCTGGTTCGTCTCCAGCAGCACGCCCGTGTCGGGGTCCGCGACCGGATCGAACCAGGCGGCCACGCCCGGGATCGACGGCGCGGGCGTTGCGCGGGTCACCGCCGGCCAGGCTCGATGTGTCATGGTCGTGCCTCTCCTAGATCGGCAGCGTGCGCGTGCGCAACGCCCCGGATTGCGAAGCGTCGCGGTCGGTCAGCCGCGCCCCGGCGTTGTAGGCGCGCAGCGCGCTCATGTGGGCCTGGTTGCACTGGCCGACGAAGTACAGGCGGTTCTGCTCGGCCTGCTGCTTGTCGGTCCACGGGCAGCGCGGCAGGTTGAGCATGAAGTGCAGCGTGCCGGCGGTCAGCGCGCGGTCCCAGGCGTTGACCAGGTGCTCGTCGATCGATGTGGCCGTGCGCTTGGGCTGCACGATCAGCGTCGCGTGCATCGAGTACACCGCGCTGGGCGTGCCGAACAGCGCGAACTGGTCGGTCGGCAGGTACTGATAGAACTCGGGCACCCCGTCGGTGCTCACGCTGGTGTCGTTCGGGTCGATCTCTCCCGAGTCGATGTCGGTCAGCGCGCGCACGTCGAGCGCGCCCACGATCACCGACATGGCGCGGATGCCCAGCACGTCTTCGGCGTCGGCGTACGGGTCGTCCAGCTCCAGCGTGCTGACCTGCTGGTCGATCACGGTGGCCAGCGCGCTGGTGGAGCGCAGCAGCCAGTGCGACTTGTCGCACAGCTCGCGCGCGGCGCGCAGGTAGGCCGAGCGCATCGTCAGCATCGGCGCCTCGCGGCAGGTGGCCGAGACTTCGCCCAGCAAGGTGTCGATGTCCACGAGTGCCATCACGCACCTCCCGGGGTGTTGCCGTACTTGGGCAGCACGGCCACGGTCGACTGAGCGTTGACGCCCAGCGCCTTCTCACACATCGTCGCGTAGCTGCCCGCCTTGGCCAGGTCCTGGCGCTTGGTGTTGGCCGAGTAGGCTTGACCGAGCACGAAGTTTTGCAGCGCCATCTCGTAGATGTCATCCAGGTTGATGGCGTTGCCCACCGCGGCGAGCGCGGCCGGCGTGCGCCCGTACAGCGCCACCACCGAGCCGGTGCCGTTGTTGGGCGGGTAGACGACGAAGCGCTTGCGGTCCTTGGCGTCGATCGCGTACTCGACCACGTCGGTGGCCTCGGCAGTGGCCGGCCAGGTCGCCAGCGCCGCGTCCAGCAGCGCCGAGTCGACCAGGCGGCAGCGCCGCTTGCTGGTGGCGTTCTCGTCCAGGCGCATCAGCACGTTGCCGCCAGCCGGCAGTGTCTGGTGGATGCCGGTGGCCATCGCGATGGCTGCGCGCGCGGTGTACAGCTCGGGGCGCAGGTTGCACGCGAAGCGCTCGGCCTGGTTGAGCATGGTCAGCAGGTCGGCATCGAGCCAGGTCGTGCCCGGCGCGGGGTCCAGCAAGATCGTGCGGCAGTTGGCGATGATGGCGCTGGCGAGGATGGTCACGGTTCAGCCCCCGTCGGTGCGCCTGCCTGCGCCTCGAGGAAGCGCGCGCGCAGGTTGATCGGGTTCAGCCGCGGGTGCAGCACGTAGCCGCGGCGCTTGGCCAGCTCGTGGATGTCGGCATCGGCCATCGCCGCCAGTTGCTCCTCGTCCAGCGGCGCGGTGTCGACCACCGCCACCACCAAGTCGGTGTTGAGCCCGCGCGCGTGCTCCTTGGCGGCCTTGACGACGATCGGGTCCAGCGGGCGCAGCGGGGTCGGGGGCGGCGCGGCTTGGGTGTCGCTCGGCACGAGCTGCCAAACGTCGGGATGGGCGGCCAGGCGTGGCCACAGCGCTGCCGGGTAGTCCTGCACGTCGCCGTGGTGGCTCCAGACGACAGCGGTGCCAGCCCGGCAGTCGTTCTTGGCGCCACGCGACTCAGGCCAGACCAGCCGCACGCGTACGGTGTCGGTCATTGCCAAATCTCCTTCAATGAAGCGGAAAAAGGGGGCCGGAGCCCCCTCCGATCACTTCGGGCCGATCTGGTTGATGCCGGCGATCATGTGGATCTCGGGGGCGCCCGCGATCCCCGCCGGTGCCGTGCCGACGAGAAGCTGGATGTAGACATCCTCTTCGAACTTGATCGGCTTGAACGAGCACTCCAGGCGTCCGCCGGCCTGGCCCGTGGTCTGGCCCGCCGCAGCGAAGTAGGCCGCACTGGTGGCCAGCGACGACGAGCTGTCCACGGCGCGGTAGCCCACGCCGAAGACGAACGCCGTGCCGGTGTCGGCATCGTCCAGGTAGAACTCCAGCGTGCACAGCTCGGAGCCCCCGGGGATGCGGAAGTCGATCGTGTCGGCCGCCACGGGAGCGGCAGCGGCCACGTACTTGTCGGTGATGAACCGCGCGGTGCCGTCGACACGCATCGACTGCGGCGCCAGCGCTTTTTGAGCCTTGAGGCTTGACATGGTTTAACTCCTGTCTCTCGGTTGATGCGGTGGATCAGACGTTGCGCTTGCGCGTGACGCAGTCGATCACCGATACCCCGAAGTCCGTGGGCTCCAGGTCCTGGTTCTCGTTGGGCAGGCTCCAGCGCAGCTTCTGCTCGGCGCCCACGATCTCGCCGGCGAACTCCAGGTTGCGCCCGAAGTTGGTCCGGTTCTCGAGCAGCGAGTAGGTTTCCTCGCTGTCCTGGTTCGCACCCGAGGCGCACGCCAGGGCCTGCGCGCCCAGGAACAGGCAGCGCGACACCTGGTGCGTCGTCGACAGGCCCGCAGCCACCGTCACGTTCGTCTCGGTGGCGGTGAGCCGGTTGCCCACCGTGACGTGGGGCACCAGCGCGCTCGCGCCGAAGCGCACCGCTTGCTGGATCTTGCGAAACAGGATGCCGCGCCACATCAGCACCTCGCCCGAGAACAGCGGGTGCTTGTTGAGCGAGCCGTAGCTGGCGCGCGCGATGGCGTTTTGCTGGAACGTGCGCAGGTTGTTGCTGGCGGTGGTGTCGGTCAGCATGTCGTTCCACACCAGCTCGTCGCACAGGAAGATGCCCTTGATCGGGTCGTCACCGGCGGCCGGGTCGCCCGGGATGCTGATCGGGGCCATGCGCGTGGCCATCTCCGACCAGATCGCCGCGAACTCGTCGATGTGCCCGAGCTTGAGCGAGTCGGTGGTGGCGATCGTGGCGAGCTGCGCGCCGCCTTGCGTCAGGCCCGTGCCGTTGACCACCCAGTGGCGGTTGTAGGTCGGCGCCTTGACCGTGTTGATCATCATCTCGACGAAGTCCGGGTCGCTGGACAGCGGCAAGATCCAGTCGGTGCCGTCTTGCACCCCGCGCGCACCGGCGAGCATGGCCAGCGCACGCTGCCAGCGGAACCGCGGCATGCCGCCCTTCAACTGCATCAGCGCGTTGGTGCGCATGCTGTGAGGCGTGCGCTGCTGGGTCATCTTGCCGCCGGCCGACACGGGCAGCGTGGCCATGTCGATCTTGATGTCCTGCGAGCTGTACTTGAGCTGCGCGCCCATGCCCTCGGCATTGCGGTCGCCCATGATCGGGCGCAGCTTGACGACGTGCGCGCAGTCGACCTGCACCGTGTCGCCTGGCCCTTTTTGCAGCTCGTCGACCTTGACGACGGGCATCTCGACAGTCGATTGCTGTCGCAGCTTGCGCATCGCCTGGTCTTCGCTGGGCATGTCGCCTGAGAGCGTTTTGAGGGGGGTCGGGGCGCGCACGGCCATCGCCGCGAGCGCCTTGCTGTACTGCTTGTTGGCCAGCGTCGAGCCGCTGGGGATGGAGGTGGTTGACATTTCGGGTCCTGGGGGTTGCAGCCCCAAGCCCCGACCGTCACGGCATCACGGGAAGGCTTGCGATGATCGACTCGTCGGACATGCCTTCACGCTTCATCGCGTGGTAGTCGGGGATGTGGCTTGCGGCGTCGGGTTTCCCCCCACCACGCAGATCCCCTACCGTCAACGGTGCAGCGGGCGCTGCGCTCGTTGCCGCGATGACACGATTGGCGTCTTCGAGGGTTGCCGCGGGTGCGGGAGCCTTCGAGGGCGCAGCGATCTCCTTGTTGACCATCGCAACGACTGCCTTGAACCTTTCGGCCATCGGCTTGCCTTGCCAGGCGGGCGAGCGCATCAGCAGCCCGTCAGCAGCTTTCGCCGCTTCCCACCTGTCGCGATGTTCCTGAGTCGACCACCACAGGAGCAATTCCGGGGACTCATCGACCGCCTCTTGCACGTCGTCGGGCAGGCTGTCGGGCAGGTAGCCCGCATCAGCCGCTGGCGCAGGGGCAGCGGAGGCAACGCGAGCCTTCAACGCGGCGTTTTCGGCGGCCAAGGCGTCCAGGTGTTGGGCGACCTTGGGGGCGTACTCGCGCACGTCGTTGAGCTGCGATTCGTCGGGCGCCTCGGGCGTGGCGGCGGTGTCGTCCTTGACACCGGCCTTGTCCAGCCGGGCACGCAGGGCTTCGTTCTCGTTGCGAAGGCGCCGCTCGGCCTGGCGCGATGCCCGCAGCGCAGCGCGGGCGCTGCCTTGGGGCTCGACCGGGGCCGGTGCCGCGGCAGCAGGGGCGCTAGCAGCAGGGGCAGCAGCAGGTGCGGCCTCCGGTGCTGGTGCCGCTGCTGCCGGTGCGCTGGCGGGCGCGCTGGCGGGTGCGCTGGCGGGCGTGGGCGCTGCGGCCGGTGCCGGGGCGCTAGCCTCGGACGGTGGCGGTGCAGCAGCCGGCGCAGGCGTCGGCGCAGCAGCCGGCTCGGCAGACTCCGCGGCGGCCACCAGCGCTGCATCGGCAGCTTCGGTTTCCACACGGGCCTGATCGAGCAGCTTGCTTTCGGCTTCGTTGAACTCGGCTCTTGAGTCTTCCATGAACGTGATCCTTTTGACCCTCGGCCATTCGTACGGGTGGCAACCCGAGGGCACTCGACCCCGTGAGGGGCTTGGTGCCACGTCCCGCAAGCTCCACAGGCGAATCGAGGGACGACTCCGAACGCCTGGCATCCGCTTAGTTACGCGTCGAATAAGTTGCGGCGACTCATCGACGGCTTGGTGATGGCGATTGTGTTGCGCGCTCGGTGAACAGGGCAAGTGCACCGTGTCAACTGTCAATCCCGACAGGTGCGCTTCTCGCATAAGTTGCCCGCAACGCGCTGGGTGCAGACAATGCGCACTCACTCATCGCCCCTGGAGCGCCCCACCACCATGGCTACGATCATCGGATGGATCGCCGACTGGGACATGCGTGCCCGCCTAGACGCTATTTTTCAGCAAGGACGAACCATCATGGCTGCACTCGACACCCTCACCGCCGAAGTCTCGGAAGCGAAAACGATCATGGAGTCTGCGGTAACGGCGATCACCGGCTTGAAGGCCAAGCTCGACGAGGCCATCGCCAGCGGCGACCCGAACGCCCTCACGGCGCTGTCGGCCGCGCTGGACGCCAGCGGCAATGCCCTGGCAGCGGCGATCTCGGAGAACACCCCGGCGGCACCGGCGCAGTCCTGATCACCACACCGCGCCGTGATCAACCTGCTCGTCTCGCTGCTCATCCTCGCCATCGTGGCGGGGCTGCTGTGGTGGGCGATCACGATGCTGCCACTGCCCGCACCGTTCGCTCAGATCGTGCGGGTGGTGTTCGTGCTCATCATCGTGCTGGTGCTGCTGGGCGTGCTGTTCGGCAACGTGCAGGTGCCGGTGCTGCGGCTGTAGCCCACGAGGCGACGCCACAAAAGGGAAGGCCCCCGAGTGATCAGCTCGGGGGCCTTCTTTCATTGCAACGAGGTTGCAGTTTGTCTTCGCATCGCACACTGGCACGGCTTGGCGTCGTGGGCAGACTATAGGCGCTGCTGCCAGCGCGTTCAACCCGCCGGCCAGACTCCCCACACCTCCTGCACCGCCCGAAAGCGTGTGATCTGCACGGCAGGTTTTTGCACAACTGCAAACGCGCTGCGAGCTAGCAAGCGCCCCAGCGCCTAGTATTTCGAGGTGTCTATCCACACCCTAACCAGACTGTGATTCGAATGCGTGCTGCCCTTGCCCTTGCCCTTGCCCTTGCCCTCATCGCCACCCTCACCGCCTGCGCGCTGCCTCAGCGCCTGTGGGACAAGCCCGGTGGCACCCGCCAGGAGCTGATGCGTTCGCACTCGGGGTGCCTGGCGCAGGCCGGCTACGGCAATTCGGGCCGCTCGATCAACGAGATGGGCACGCGCGACGCGATCTACACGGCCTGCATGGAAGGCGAGGGCTGGACCGAAGCGCGGCGCTAGGCTCAGCCGAACGCGGCCAGCAGCGCCAACGCGTAGGCCCCGCCGGCGATCGTCGCGGCGAAGTCGAGCCAGTCCACCGTGTGGTGGGTGATGTCGCCCTGGTCGAAGCACTCCTTGCTCGCGGCCACCGCCAGCACCAGCAGCGCGCCGACCACCAGGCGCTGCAACAGCGGGGCCTGCACCAGCCAGCCGGCCAGGTACACCGCCAGCGCGATGGCCGCCCCCGCCAGGTGGTGGGCGATCTTGTCGCGGGGCATGCTGACAGGCATGGTGGTCAATCGAAAGGGATGTCGGGCAGATAGATTGTCTTGCCGCCCAGCTCGTGCGTCGAGTCTTCGCAGTAGCTGATGGCGCCACCGGTCACGTAGTAGTGGCAGATCCGCTCGATCGGCTCGTCCTTGCCGTCGATCGTGGTCCACGGCATCGTGTGCTTGACCGAGGGGTAGAAGGTCGGCTTGATGCGGTCCCCGTTCCAGCTCCAGGACCCGGCGCCGGCCACCTTGACCGGGTGCAGCGCCGCGCATCCCGGGCACCAGTGCATCAGCAGCCCCGGCATGCCCTCGTGCAGCTTGGGCGACAGACGCCGGCCCATCGTCGCGTGCTTCTTCTGCTCCATGGCCTGGCTCCTACAAGATGGCTTGGATGAAGCGCTGGAGCTGCTCGCGCGTGAGCACGATGTGCTCGCCCTCGCGGATGGCGCCGATGCGGCGGATCAGCTTGGAGCACTGCGCGCCGTTGATGGACGAGCCCACGTAGCGCGTCACGTCGTGCATCGTCTCGAGCGTCATGCGCACGCGCGGCGGCGGTTCCACGATCGCCCCGAGCTGCTGCGCGATCTCGACGATGCGCTCGATCGTCAGCGCCTCGGTCATGCCGTCTCCTTGATGCCCAGCAGCAGGCAGAACCGCGCGAACTGGGCGTGCGTGAACGTGACGCGGTCGTAGGGCACCTGCACCACGCTGGCCCCGGCGTTGCGCGCGTGGCCCATGGCCCGCTCGCCGAGCCCGGCACGCACGCTGTTGGCGAACGCCTTGAGCTGATTGGTGCGAAAGCCTACCTGGTCGTACGGCGAGGGGCGCACGTCGGCGCCGGCAGCTCGGGCGCGCACCATGCGCATGTCGGCGCTGTTCATTGCATCGCCTCGGCCAGGGCCTCCTGGATCAGCCGCTGCTGCTGGGCGTCGGGGTCCGCCGGCTCGGGCTGCTCGGCGTGCGCTTGCTGCATCGACGCCATCGCCAGCCCGTGGCCCAGCTCGACCACCTTGGCCTTGTTCAGCGCGGTCTTGCTCTTGGTCTCGTCGACCTCGGCGGCCTCCTTCTCCATGGCGAGCTGGCCGGCGGCCTCGGCCATCGCAGCCTGCTTTTGCTGCTGCTCGGCCTGCTGCTGCTGCGCGGCTTGCGCGGCCTGGCGGTCGCCCGCCGTCGGCAGACCCAGCACCCGGCGCACGTCGTCGGCGCGCTCCATGCGATCGGGCAGGTCGGTGGCTTCGATGAAGCTCGGCGCGAGCACCGCGGCGGCCTGCGGGCTGGTCTGCGCCAGCGCCTGCACGATCTGGGCAATCTGCTGCTGCTGCTGCATGCGGAACGCGGGCGTGGCCGGCACCTCGCCCAGGCCCACGCGCACCGGCGCATCCTCGACGTTGTTGATCAGGGCCTGCTGCTGCGGGTCCCACGCGTTGAGCACCACCACGCGGCGCGAGCTGCCGCGGCCGAGCTTGACCGGCAGGTTGGGCACCATGTGATCCTGCACGATCAGGTCCACCAGGTTCTCGTAGACCATGCGGCGCGAGTGCCGGTAGTTGTCGTTCAGGTCGTTCATGGCCACCGCGCCCTGCTCGATGAGCAAGCTGTTGGCGATGCCGCTGGTGACTCCGGTCTGGGCCTGGCCGAGCTGCGAGCCGTACACGCCCGGCACGTCCTGGATGAGCTGCTTGTCGTCGCCCATCACCGCGATCTGCTCCTTCTGGAGCTGCAAGTCGCTGGTGACCCTGATGCCGTCGCCGTGCTTGCGGTTCGCATCCAGCACCACCACCAGGTCGGGGCGCATCACCCGGTCGGCGATCTCGGCCAGCGTGTTCGCCTTGGTGTCCAGCGCGTCGTTGTCGACGTAGATCTGGCGCGCCTTGAGCATCCACTCGATGCGCAGCCGCCGGCGGTTGTAGCCGTCCTGCGGCGCGATCATGCCCTCGACCAGACCGTAGGGGCTCAGGTCCTCGTCGTCGCGGTAGGCGAAGAACGGCACGTAGGGGAAGTTGCGCCGCGTCGTGCCGTGGTCCAGCAGCCGGTGGGGGCCGGCGAACAGCGCACAGCGCACCTGGCGCGTGAGACAGCGCTGCACCCGCACCTGGTTGGTGGCCACCGCCTGCACGTGCGCCGGGTTGGCCTGGTTGAACAGCACCCGGCGCGTGGGCGAGAGGAACATCACCACGCCCATGGCCGGCACCTTGTACCAGATCTCATACAGCTTGATGCGCTTGCGCGCCCCGTCGTACCACTCCGAGCGGCGCTGGTAGACGTTGAAGCGGTGATCGTCCTGCCAGTGCTGGATCATCGCCTCGTCGATGGTGTTGTCCCACGTGAAGCCGCTCCAGCCGTTGCTCACCTGGCGCAGCAGCCGGCGGAACTGCGGCATCGCCGCCTCCAGCTCGTCCAGGTCCTGCCAGCGCTTCCTGGCCACCCAGCGCGCGCCGCGGATCATCAGGTCCGGGTCGTGCCAGTCCCACCACATCTCGTCGCGGTGCACCTCGGCCACGCGGTACGGGTAGTCCAGCGGGTCGGCATTGCGCGCCACCTCGACCCAGCCGATGCCCGGCCCCACCTGGCCGAAGTAGGCCTGGCTCACCGCCATGTCGGCGTACGTCTCGCGCTGCGCCTCTTTCAGCCGCGCGTTGAGCACGTCGCACACGTCGGCCACCTCGTCGTCGTCGGCCTCGATCTTCACGTCGGTGCGTGCCTTGGCCTCCTGACCGCACACCGAGCGGATCACCCGCCCGATGAGGTTGATCGGGCGCACATCGCCCAGCCCTTCCGCGCGCGCCGCGCTCTCCTGCTCGGGCGTGAACTGCTTGCCGTCGACGTAGGCGGCGGCCAGCGTCGAGCGGCGGCGCCAGTCGGGCTGATCCTCGCAGTCGGCCACCAGCGAGCACAGCCGCGTGAGGTTGAAGCCGTCCTTGGCCTCGTCGTAGATGCTGTGCCGGTCGGGCGTGTCGTCGGCGATCGGCGTGAGCGGCGGGCGCCCGAGCACGCGCGGGTTCAGCTCGGGCTGGAACTGCGGGGGCTGCTGCTGCTCGGGCGGCGGGGTCTGCGGTCGCATCGTGGAGCCCGCGGCCAACTGCGGGGGCAGCGCCATCTGCTGCGCGCTGACGGGGGGCTGCTGCATGGGTCCCATGTCGTTCTCCTTCACGTCTCGTCGAACGGGTTGTCGTCCGGGTCCAGCCCGAGCATCAGCACGCGCATGTCGCGCAGCGCATGGCGCGACAGCGAGTGCCCTGGCTTGTTCTTGAAGTCGGGGATGGGCGTGATCGGCGTGCTCGCCAGCTCGTCGCGGTAGGCCCAGCCCACCAGCTCCACCAGGCGGTTGCTGCGGTCCCAGATGTGGGCCAGCACGAACACGTCGGCGTCGAGCTTCTCGCGCTCGTGCACCGCCAGTGCATCGGGCATGCTCGTGCGCGTCTTCACGTCCAGCAGCAGGGTGCGCCCGTTGCGCCTGACCCTGAACTCGGGTTCATGGCCTGGCTTGCCGTCGGTGGCCACGCTGTGATGGCACACTGCGCCGAACGAGCGCGCCCAGCGCAAGAATGCCAGCTCGCCGAGCCAGCCGATGCGGTAGCGGCCCTCGTGATAGATCCCGGTGGCGCTCGGGCGCTGGTTCATGGCGGTGGCGTCGATCTCTTGCTGCCAGCGCTCGGCGCGCTCGCGGTCCCACTCGGTGAGCAGCACCGGCACGCTGCCGACGTAGCTGCGGGTGCCGAAGCAGCCCGGGTGCAGCGCGACGACGTTGGTGCTCACGCTGCGGCCTCGTAGCCCATGCGCTGGCGAAAGCCCACCACATCCATGGCCCGGTCGGACTGCGTGCTCGACATCACGTAGGCGCCCTCGCCCGCTCCGAGCAGCATGTACTGGCCCGCCTCGCACGGGTGGCTGTACTTGTTCTTGTCGGGCAGGTCGCGGTAGCGCTCATCGCCGGCCACCTTGACGCGCTTGTAGGCGTAGCCGCCTTGCAGGCCCTTGCGCGTGACGCGGCAATCGGGGTGGATCAGCAGCCCGGGCTCGCCGTCGATGTACCTGCGCATGGGCGCGCTGAACGCCTCGGAGCGCAGCACGAAGTCGTTGTTGCCCGGTGCCGGGCTGGCCTTGATGTTCTTGTGCGCCAGGAGCTGGAAGGCGGTGCGCTCCTCCACATCGCCGGCCTGGCGCTGGTCGCCCGCCGGATCGCCGTAGATCCCCAGCAGCGGCCAGCCCAGGTAGTGGCGCTGCATGAACAGGTTCACCTCGTCGGCGAAGCGCAGGATGCCGGTGTTCTCGGTCACCAGCTCGTGGCGGATGCGCCACTGGCCCGCCAGGGTCTGCTGGCCCACCAGCAGCGCCGGGGTCAGCCCGAAGTCCATGCCGGCGTAGATCCCCAGCTCGCGCACCAGCTCGAACTCGTGGCACATCGTGCTGTCGCGATAGTCCGGGTACACCGCCTTGCCGTCGGCCACGAACCCGTACTCGTTGGCCAGGTTGACCAGAATCCAGCCCTCGTCCTTGCCCTGCGCGCCCTTGGTGTAGTAGTCGCGCGGCAGGTTGCGCAGGTTCTCGGCCTCGGGGTTGGTGCGCCAGGGGCTGTCGCGCGTGTCGCGCATCACCCCGCCGGGCTGGCGGTAGAACAGCCAGCCCTCGGGCCGCTTTTCCTCGGCCATGCGGTAGTACCAATGGTCGGTGTCGGGCGCGTTGGTGTCGCCGAACATGCCGTACCAGGTCGCCTGCACCTCGCCCATCGGGTAGCGGCCCACGCGCAGGTCGCACATCTGGAGCACCGCGAACGGCAGCTCCTTGGCTTCGCTCAGCATCGCCGCGGTGAGCTGCATGCCGCGCAGCTTGCGCACGTGCTCCTCGCGGTCGAGCGCCAGGAACACCAGCTCGGCCTGCACCCGCGTGGGCGCGTCGCCCGGCCGCTCAGGCGGCAGCATGAAGTCCAGCGTGTGCTGCGGGGGCTCGCGTCCGCCGCTGCTCCAGTGCCCGAGCGGCTCGAACATCTCGAGCCAGTCCTTGGCGGTCGTGGAGAGCAGGTCGCTGTAGGTGTTGCGGATGGCGGCGATGCGCGTGCGCCGGATGCCGTTGAAGTCGGGCTTCTGATCGCACATGCACCGAAACGCCTTCCAGCATGAGGCGTTGGTCTTGCCCGAGCCCAGCGGTCCCATGATGAACGCGCGCTGGCTGCGGTCTCGGATGTAGGCGTCGGCGATCGGCCCCTGCGGCTTGTAGCTGAACTCGATGCGCTGGTTGCCAGCGTCGAGCAGGGCGCCAGACATCGTCGTCATGACTGCGTCACCTCGCCGTCGGTGATGAAGCCGTGCCACTGGCACCCACCGGTGAGCAGCACCGAGCGTGCCCCGCCGTTCTCGCCTTCGAGCGTCAGGTCGTCGAAGCTCGTGCCCAGCAGGCGCCAGCGCCCCGGGCCTGGCAGCGCGTCGTCGGGCACCCCGCGCGAGCGTGACCAGCAGATCACGCGGTGCGTGCCCACGCGGCCCTCGTTGGCCACGAAGCACTTCGGGCACAGGAACATCAGGCCCTGCGCTTGCTCCAGGCTGTCGGCGTGCGGCATCGCCATGTAGCCCGCACGCGCCTCGTAGCGCAGCAGCTCGGGGTCGAGAGCGCGCAGCTTCATGTTCACGCCGCCTCGCCCTCGCCATCGCCCACCAGCGACACCCACGGCACCACGGTGGCCTCCTCGGCAGGCGGCGCGTTGCGGCGCGGCGCGTCGGGATCGCCGCGGCCGGTGAAGTCGCGAATGATCACCAGCGGGCGGCCGTCGCTGCCCGCGGTGGTGTTCAGCCCGAACGCCTCGCGCTCCATGCCCACCAGCGTGCGCAGCGTCTCGGCCAGGTCGCGCATCACCTTGACTCGGCTCGGCAGGTTGCGCACCAGCATCGCCAGCTCTTGCAGTGCGCTGCGCATCTCGCCCTCGTCGAGCGAGCGCATCTCCGAGCTGATGCGCTCGAGGATCGGCTTGGCGCCGGTGACTTCCTCCAGCTCGGCCAGCATCGTGAAGGCCAGCTCGCGAGCACGCCCGATGTGCTTTCGGTGCGCTGTCTGGACGTGCGCCAGCACCTGCGCATTGACCTCCACGATCGCCGCTTCGGTCGCAGGAGGGGCCTTAACGTCCGCCTTCGGGGTTAACGCTGCCCTGTTAAGTTTCTCCTGCGCCTTGGCCTGAATGCGTGCTCTCAGGTCCCTGGGAATGCCCAGCTTGGTGAAGTGCTGGTGCACTGCTGCGCCGCTGACACCGAACTCCATGGCGATGGAGCGCACCGAGCGAATGCCTGTGCGCCACGCCAGCTCCATGCCTGCCCAGTCAGGCGGCAAGAGCTTGCTGGCTGGCTCCTTGGGCAGCTTGGGCTCAGGCTTGGGCGGTTTGGTCGCGCGCGCGTTCATGGGCGCGCAAGATATGCGAAAGCCCGCTTATGAAGCTGTGAAATAAGCGGGGCCAGACGAAGGGAGGAACGTCTGGCCCCGTAAAACCCCGGCGGCTAGGGAGTGAGGAGGAGACAGCCGCGATTCAAGGAGGAAATGCGCCGACCGGCGTCAGCACAGGCGAATCATGACACGCGGTGGTGCGCTCAGAAGTCCGCAACTGCCTCGTCTACCGGGGGGTGTGTTTCGAGGTGTTGCTTGCGTGGGCGGCCCACGGGTCGAGCGGCCACGCCCTCGGCGCGCAGCGCGCGTTGCAGGTTGCGCAGGTCGACTGCGAACTTGCGTGCGGCCTCGGCCGGCCCCATCCCCTTGTGGCACGCCTTGATGGCGCGTTCGACGTTGGCGGTGCGTGACATGGCCATCACGCCACCCACAGCTTGACGACGATCGCGGCGATGGCGCCCACCAGCGCGGTGAGCCCACCCATCACGGCAGCGCCGGCCAGGAACGGGATCACCACCGTCTCGCGCAGCACCTTGCGCGTCTCGGCGCGCAGCTTGTCGATTTCAGCGTCCATCTTGTCGATCTCCTTGGTGGTCTTGTGTTCGGCCAGGCTCAGCGCCTGGGTCATGTCTGCCTGCCGAAGAAGGCGCGCTGCGCCAGCACGGCAGCGCTGTAGCGGCGCACCGCGATGTCGAACGCGTGCTCGGCGTTGCCGAACCCGCGCGTGTTGGCGCCCCACGCGTCCGACAGCGCCAGCGCCATGCGCGTGAGGTGCAGGTACGCGCTCTCGATCTCGCTGACGATGGCGCGCAGCTCAGCGCCGGTGTCGATGGTGGTGGTGTCGTTCATGCGACCCCCAGGTACAGGGCGAACACGGCGCCGGCCGCGAACGCCAGGGCCGTGACCACGAAGGGATACCAGCGCGCCTCGGTGATCTTTTTCATGCGGCCTCCTTGGCGGCCTCGAAGCGCGCGTCGTGGTAGATCTCGCCCGAGCGCAGGTCGAGCATCGTGCCCGTGGTGCTGTTGATCACGATCGCACCGGGCACGCCGACGGCGCGGTAGTAGCCCCCGCCGTGCGCGGTGCAGTCGAAGTACACGCCCATGCGGCACGGGAACGTCGACGTGCGGCGGCGCACGATCGCAGCGAACTGGCGGGTGGTGGTGCTCACAGGGCGACTCCCGCTTCCTTGCGCTCGAGCACCCAGTCGTCGTACTGACCGTACTCCACGTAGGCGTCGGAGCCGTACACCGGGCGGGCCTGGTCCCAGTGCTCCAGGTTCACCGCGCCACCGGCCTCGACGATGGCGCCCAGCAGCTTGGCGGCCTGCTCCAGCGCGTGCGCGCGCACGTCGGTGAAGCAGTTGTAGCCCTCCTCGTCCTGGTCGACCTCGCAGCCGACCCAGCGCAGCTTGTGCGCCCAGCGCTCGCCGCGCTCGTTTGTCATCGTCACGTAGTAGTTCTCGGCGATGAACGGGTGGCCATCGTCCCTCTTGCCCGCCTCGTACGCGTCGCTGGCGATGTCGAACTCCCGCTTGCCCTCGGGCGTGTCGATCACCACGCTGCGATCCACTGCTGTATCCATTCGCTTGTCCCTTGTTGCCGGGGCACGATCGCCCCACCCCAATAATATGGCATCACGCCATATTAAGTAAGGCCAACGCGCCATATTTTCGCACGTCGGGCCTCACTTGTTCACGGGGGGGGTCAGCGGCAGGGCACCAGCACCGTGTCGTCGGGGTCCACGCCGTTGGCGATGGCCATGGCGCGGTAGTCGGCGTGCAGCTCGTGGCCGCCGTCGTCGATCTGGTCCAGGTTCACCTTGTCGCGCGCCAGCAGAATGCGCAGCGCCAGGTTGTGCTCCGAGCGCAGGATGAAGCCCGCGCAGGTGGTGGCGTGCTTGACGCCCGACTCGTGGCAGCCGAACGTCTCCATGGCCTGGTCGTAGGCGATGTGGGCCGAGATCAGGAACGCTTGGGGCGGGAACTCGCCCACCGCGTCGACGCGCCAGGGGCACGTGGCGCAGGGGCTGCGCCGGTACGGGTACGTGTCGTCCTTGGTCTTCGGCGTCGACACCACCGACACCACCTGGTGATTCGGCCCGGCGGGGATGCGCCGGTCAATGTGAGACTTTCGCGTCATGAGCAGGCACCTCCTCCTCGCCCGGTGATCGTTTGCCACAGCAAGTGCAGCCAACTGACAATCTGCCACGCGCCTGCGCCCATCACAGCCACGAACAGGAACTCCACCGCTCCGCCTTGGCGAAAACGCAGCAGCTTCGCCTGCGCATCGCTGCGCGGCGGCTCGTCTGGGTAGTTCATCTTCTCAGTGCGCGGCGGCGCCGTTCCAGCCGACTAAGGTGCCCAAGCGCTGGTTCAGCTCATGCACGCCACCGTGGACCTCGATCAGGTCCTTGGTGCGGGCCTTGACGATGTCGCACTGCGACTGCGTCAAGCGCTGGGTCATCACCACCACCGTGGCGGCGCGGTCTGCCTCGTCGCGCAGCTTGTCCTTGGACTCGTCGGGTGAGACGAAGCGCAGGCACAGGTGGCGATGGAAGCGTTTTTCGATCTCCACGTGCTGCAAGCCGCCCAGGCCCACCACCAGCACCGCGCTGCGCGGCGTGGACTGCACCACCACGCTCTCGGGGATGGCGGCCTGGGGGATCTCGATCGGCGCGGTCGGGCGCGCCAGCAGGTTCGCTGAGATGGCCTTGCTCAGTGCCTTGGTGACCGCGTCGCTCACGATCTCGGCCAGCGTGTCGACCAGCAGCTCGCGCAACAGCACCAGCCGATCGGCGCCGGCAGCGGCAGCGGCAACAGCGGGCACGGGGATGGGCACGGGGATGGGTGCGGGGATGCGCGGCGATACCGCCGCAGGAGCCGCAGCAGCCGCCAGGACCGGGGCGCTGGGCGTGATTTTGGGCGTGGGTAAGGGGGTAGTGGCGGGTGCGGGGGTTGCAGCCTCGCCTGTGGGCTCGTTGAGCACGTGCATCGGCAACGTCATCAGCGGCTCGTCGGCGGCATCCTCGGCCTGGTCCAGCTTGGCCTGCGCCGCGGCGATCAGCACCTCTTTCGTGTTCAGGCGCTCGAGCTTCTTGCGCTCTCGGTCGCGCTTGCGCCGCCGCTCCGTCAGCGCCGCCTCCGGCCACCAGTCCAATTGCGTGATCGCGACCAGCTTGTTGCGCTGTCGCTCGACGGGCAGCGCATTGATGGCGGCCTGTCGCACCGCTGCGACCTCGCTGTCCACGGCGCAATCGTCCAGCAGCTTGACTGCTTCGCGAACGATGATCGCCTTCTCTTCCTCGGTCCAGAACACCCTTGGGGTGCCATCTGACACATAACCGGTAGGCATGCTTTTTCTCCTTGAACGTGAAACTTCTCAAGCCGGGCGCTGGAAACGCCCGCGGATATGCACTGATCCCTCTCTCAGGGATGCGCATCAGCAGGGGCTCGCAGTTTTGGTTACTCCACCGTCGTCGTCGCAGTCGTCGGGTATAGACGACCTCGTCGCGCCCCGGGTCTGGCGCGTCACAACGTGGTGGTTTGTCTATCACGTGATTTGCAGTGTTGCAAAAGATGGCACGGCCCGTACTGTAGTTCACACTTGTTGCACCGCAATAGGCGCCGAGCGCACTAATTACCCGCATCGATGTAACTGCATTTTTCAAGAATCCCCGAGCATGTCGCCCGCCGCACCAATATCGGGAATATCGAGGCGGGCAATCTCGGCCCTAGCGATGAGTTCCTCGCCCGCACGCATGCGCTCGAAGTGAGCTAACACGGCGACTCGCACGGATTGCGGTAATTTGGCCCAGTCGATACCGGCCGGCGGCCCGGCCAGGTCGACATATCGTTTCGGGATGCCGCCATCGATCTCGACGTGCACCACGCCCGGGATCTTGGTCGCGCGCACGACGTAGACAGCCATGCGAGCCAGCATAGGCGACAAACGACAACGGCCCCGAAGGGCCGTCATCACACCTGGTGGTAAGTCGGTTCAGCCGTCGGGCGGGATCGACACCGCGAAGACCCAGCCGCAGCGCCGGCAGCGCAGGTGCAACTGGCGCGCGTGGCGCCCGAGCAGCATGCTCTCGCCGCTGCACGCCGGGCACTGCGTGTCGACCCTGTCGGCCACGTTGTCCATACCCGCTGCCACCGCGCTCGCCGTCGGGGGGTGGTCCTTGGGCTCGAGGCTCGCGATGTCTGCGGTGCTGCTCATGGTGCGCTGACCTCCGGTTGGTCGACTGGTGCGGCGAAGTTGACGCCCTGCACGCCGTACAGCCGCGTGATTTCTTCCTCTTCGAGCCGGGTGCGCTCCCACATCACGCAGCGCACACAGATGCCGAAGAAGTCGTCGCGGTTCCAGTGCTGCTCGAAGCGCCCGGCATCAGCGCCGCACACGCAGCACGTCAGCCAGCGCAAGGTGCCGCGCGAGCGCGTCATGACCGGCCTCGCAGCCCGTGGACCGGGCGGTTGTAGCCGAGTGCGTCGCGCTCGGCCTGGTCGGGCGTGCCGGCGTGAAAGCGCACCCACGCGTCGACCTTGGCCGGCGAGCCCCAGCACACCGAGGGCGCCACCTTGGACAGCCAGGCCATGTAGACCCGCAGCAAGCCGGCGTTGGTGCTGTCAGCGCGCGCGCAGGCATCGCACAAGTCGTTGCGCAGCACCGCGCCGAGAAAGCCGCTGCTTGGCAACTGGCCGCGCTCGATCCAGCGCGTCAGCGACTCGACCGCGCGCGCCGGCAGCGCTTCGAAGTTGTAGGGCTCGATCATCACACCATGTCCTCGCCCACCACGATGCCCACCGATTCGAGGATCAGCTTGGCTTCGAGCGGCAGGCTCATGATGCCGTCGTACTCGACCAGCTCGCGCCGGCCATCGGGCATCAGCTCGTAGGTCAGGCCGATGCCCTCGCCGGTTTCGAGCGCGGGGATGTCCCACTCGATGTAGCCGCGCAGCGGGTCGGCCTCGTCGTGGAACAGCTCCATCGTCGACTCGTGCTCGCCCAGCGCGCGCCCGCCCCAGGACCCGTGCTCGACCAGCGCCGTGGTGAACGTGCGCGTGGCGATCGGCTTGACGGTGGTGATGCTCACTTGCTGGCCTCCTTGCGCTCGCCGGAGCGGCGCGCCTTGTCCAGCGAGCGCTGCGCGTTGGCCAGGCGCACCTCGGCGCGCTCGACCGGGGTCAGGCCCTTCATCGCGGCCTTCTTCTGCGCCTTGGCGGCCTCGATCGCCTCGTCGGCGGCGATCACGTCGGCCAGGCCGACAGCGTGGGCGGCGGTGCTCAGAACGAGCGCGGCGCCCAGGGTGGTGAGTAATTTAAGCATGCAAGCATCCTTGGTTTGAAATGAGGAGATTTCATCGTATCACGCCGAATGACCCCGTTGGAATACCCCATCTCAGACATGAGCAGAAATTACGACGTCACGCAGCGGTGGCGACGCCAGCAGCGTGAGCTGCGCACGCTCCACGCGCTGGATGAAGGCCATCAGCCGCGCCCCGTTGGCGTCGGGCTCCATGCGTTCGAGCACCAGTTTGCGAAACTGTGCATCGTCGGCATACAGCAGCCCCTGCATCGCGTCGGACACCACTTTCTCGGCGTTGCCCAGGTCGATGCAGCGCACGCCGTCGTCCCACCACTCGCCCAGCTTGCGCTGGCGCGTGGCCCAGTCCTGCGGGCGGTGCGGGTACAGCCGGTAGCCCACCACCAGGCGGCCCGACAGCGGCTGGTAGATGCCGGCCTTCTTGGCGATCCAGCGGCACTCGTCGATGTACGCGTTGGCCTCGTGGGTGCGGTGCGTGACGGCACGATAGGCGCGCGTCTTCTTGTCGTAGTAGCAGCGGTGCGCCCAGTAGTCGTTGCCCGAGATCGGGTACGGCAGGCGCAGCACCAGCGTGCTCATGCCGGCAGCTCGAGGCTGCGTCGGCGCAGCCACTCGGCCATGGCGCCGATGCCCTCGACCGGCTCGCGCACCTGGAAGCGCGCCCCGAGGTGGCTGGGCAGCACCGTCACCGGCACGCCGTCGGGCAGCGCCGCGGGCGGTGTGCGTGGCGCAGGAGCCCAGCGCATGGGCGCGCCACCGCCACCGCCACCGCCGCCCCCGCCGCTGCTGCTGCTGCCCCCGCCTCGGACCTTGATCGCGCGCTTGGCTCGCGGCTCCACGTGCGGCTCGGGCTCGGGCTGCGGCTTGGGCTCGGGCTTGGGCTTGGGCGGTGGCATGCGCGCGAACTCGCGCTCGCGCTCCTCGGCGGCCACCAGCGGGCGGCCCACCTCCAGCGCCTCGATGTCGGTGAAGTAGCGACTGCGCCCGTGCACCATCAGCCGTGCCGTCAGGCCGCGCTCGACCATGCAGTGCAACGTGAAGTTGCAGGTGTTGGCGCTCATGTCGCAGACCTGGCGGATCTGCACTGCCGTCATGCCCTGCGGCGGCGCGCTGCGCAGCACCGCCAGGATCTTCTCGCGCTGGAAGGCCACGCGCGCGGCCGGCCCCTTGCTGGCCAGCACCTTGCGCGCCCACTGCACCGCCAGCGCATCCACCGCGGTGCCGGTTTGCGACAGGTCCAACAGGTGGCGCGCGGCCTGACGCATGCGTGAGTGCTGGTCGTTGGTCATGGTCTACAGCTCCTTTTGCTGTTGTGCCGGCAACGAGGCCAGGGATGTCTTCGACTGGCGCGCCCCGGGCTTGAGCAGCTCGTCCAGGTCGTAGCGCGTTTCCTCCCACCAGTCGAGCGTGGTCGGCTTGAACGCGAGCAGGCCGCTGCCCTTGGGGCCTTGGCGGTTCTTCGGCAGGTCCATGCCGATGAGCCAGATGCCCTCGTGCCGGCGCCACATCACCGGGAACAGCAGGATCACCGCGTCGGCGTCTTGCTCCAGGCCGCCGCAGTCCTTGAGGTCGCTCATGATCGGGCGCTTGTGCGGGCGCTCGTCGACGTAGCGCTTGAGCTGCGAGAGCACGACGACGGCGCAGTCCAGCTCCTTGGCCAGGCTCTTGAGCCCGCGGCTGATGATCTCGAGCTCCTGGTTGCGGTTCGGGTTGCCCTCGTCGGCGCCCTTGCACAACTGCACGTAGTCGACCACCAGCAGCCGCATGCCTGGCACGTAGCGCGCCTTCATGCGGATGTCGCCGATCGTCAGGTCGGCCTGGTCGTCGACGTAGGTCGGCAGGCCGGCCAGGATGTCGGTGGCCTCGCTCAGCGCGCTCCACTGCGCCTGCGACAGGGTGCCGGTCTGGATGCCCTCGTAGGGCACCTGCGCGACCATCGCCAGCGCGCGGTCGCCCACCTCGCGCTTGGGCATCTCCTGGGACAGGATCAGCGATGTCACCGCCTCGGTGGCGCGCGCCAGTTGCAGCGTCCACCACTGCGCCAGCGCGCTCTTGCCCACCGAGGGGCGCGCGCCGACGAAGTAGACCCGGCCCGGCCGGAAGCCGCCCAGCAGCAGCCGGTCGAGCACCCCGAGGTGCGTGCTCCAGCACTCGGGGCCGTTGCCCTCGGCGACGTTCTGCACCGCCTCGAGGCAGGCCGCGGCCACGCCGCGCATGGACACCGGCATCGAGCGCACCTGGTGGCGCGACAGCGCCGAGAACTTGCCCTGGATGGCGTCCAGCTTGGTGGCCATCGAGCCGGTGCCAAGCGCCATCGTCAGCGCCTCGTCGCAGGCAAACCGCAGCATCCGCTCGCCGTGGCGCTCGCGCACGATCTCGGCGTAGCGGCGGATGTTGGCCGCGCTCGGCACCGACTGGGCCAGCGCGTTGAGGTAGGCCAGGCCGCCCGAGCGCTCGCCTAGGCCACGCTCGCGCAGCTCCTCGAACACCGTGATCACGTCGGCCGGCTTGCCCGCGGCGATCAGCCCGGTGATGACGCCCCAGACGAGCGTGTGCTGCTGGGAGAAAAAGCTGTTCGCCTCCAGCACCCCGGCGATGCGGTCGTGGGCCGCGTTGTCGAGCAGCAGGCCGCCCAGCACCGACTGCTCGGCCTCGGGGCTCCAGGGCACGCGCGGCGTGTCGAGCAGGGCCGGATAGCCGCCGGCGCCGTCGTCGGCCTCACGCGGGACGAAGCGCGCCGTCATGCCTGCCACCAGGCCCACAGCGCCAGCGTGTGCCAGGCGATCACCGCCAGCAGCGCCAGCGCCACCAGCGCGCAGCCGACGGTGCCCCGCCGCGAGGGTTGCCAGCCCAGGTGCTCACGCTGCCAGCGCTCGCGCTGCGCGGCCCCCGCGGTGTCTTCCCACCAGTCCAGCGCCGAGGGGTCCACCTCGCGCAGCGTGTTGGCCGGCAAGCCGTTGAGCGGTGCGCGCCGAAACCATTGCCTCGAACGGTAGTTCATCACGATGCTGCCTCCAGGGCCAACAGGGCTTGATCGGGAACGCTGGGCGGGGGTGCCGGCAGTGCCGGCGGTTCGTCGGACGCTGGCACCTGGGTTTTCTCGATCACCTGCTTCATGCCCCGCTCGCTCATGAGGAAATCGAAGTCGCAGCGCCAGTTCGCATGCTCGCCGTCGCGCCGCCCCTCCCCCATCAGGAACGGGTTATGCGATGCGCGTTCGAAGTATTGGCCGATCCAGGCGAGCGCCTCTTCGGCGTTATTGGCGCGGCGTGTGCCGTCCCTGCGGATGCTCGTGAGGGGGAACGCCCAGAACTTGCGCATCAGCGCGTGGCGTCGGTCGTTTTCGAGGACCACGCGCGGCAGCATCGGCAGGTGCTCGTGGTACAGGGCGATGATGGCCTTGTACGGGCAGGGCAAGAGCCCCGGTTTCGGCTCGGCCGTTTTCTTGGCCTTCCTGGCTGGCTTCGGGGGCGCTTCGCCATTCGCCATATTTCCCCCATTCGCCATATTTCCGGGGGTCCCGGCGGTCGGCGCCAGCGGCGTCGACGAGGACCCGTTAGGGTCCGATAGGCTGTTGAATTCCTGCTCCTGTTCCTGTTCCTGTTCCTGTTCCTGGTTCGGTGAAGGCATAAGGGAAGGCTTAGGGGAAGGCTTAGCGGAAGGCTTTCGCCAAGACTTGTCGAAGGCTTGCCCGAAGGCTTCGCCGACCGCATGAATGCTCACTCTTAGCGCATCGTACGCGGTACGTTTCAGGGCGCATTCGGGCACCAAATCGAACTCCGCGCCCCAGCTTTTGACCACGTTCGGCGAGGCCGGTGGATTATGGCGAATGGCGTTCGGCAGCCACACCAGGCGGGCCTCGAAGTCGGCTTGCGCCATGCCATAGGCGAAGGCTTCCCGAAAGGCTTCCTGGAAGCCTTTCAGCGGCCAACCCAGGTCTTCGGCCATCGCCGCCGGGCCGGCGCAGATGAGCCCGGGGATCTGCCCGGTGCGCGGGCCGACCATCAGGTACAGCCACAGCCCCTGCCCGCACGGCGGCAGCTTGGACAGGGCGCGAAAGCGCTCGTCGCCCCACGTGCGTACCTCGACCTTGCGGTAGCGCCCCGGGGGCTTGGCCGCCGGGGCCATCTCGGCCGCGCTCATGACCGCACCCACTGGGTGATGAGCTGGCGGTGCACGTTGCGCAGCGTGGCGCGAACCTGATCGTCGGTCTTGACCACCAGGCGCGCGCTGGCGGCGCGGTTGATCACGCCGCCCCAGGCGCGCCGGTCGACGGGCACCGGACAGCCGTGCTCCTCGGCGACGATGCGCATTCGCTCGGCGGTGACGGGGGTGCCCGACGACAGGCCGGCCAGGTAAGCCTGTGCATGCATCCAGGCGATCTCGGACCAGCGCGTGCTGGTCGTCGTCTCGATGTGGATAGGCAGGGTGTCGAAGTCGAGCGGGATCTGTTCTTGTGACATCGCCGGCCCCCGCGTCACGACTCGGCGTTGGCGGCAGTCTCCGCGGCCTGCTCGGCGCGCAGGCGCTCGATCTCTCGGAACCACCTCGGCCGCTTCGCGCGCAGCAGCGTCTCGTGCTTGGCCGGCAGCATGCCGATCCAGTGGTAGGTGGTGATGGTGGCCACGCCCAGCAGGGCGGCGAGCTTGTCGCGCCCGCCTGCTAGCTCGATTGCAATCGCTGTTTCCATGGTGCCCTCGAAACGCACCTTTCGGGTGCTCGATTTTCTGCTCATGTCTAAAAAGACCCCGTACGTTGCTGCCCACTGCGTGGCAACCCTTACGGGGACTCCCCTGGTTAGGTCACAGTTCTAGGCATTCGACATCCAAGTTGCAAGCAAATTTATATGCTGTTGCGGATTCGTGCAGGTCGCATATGCTTTCGTTTCGCTCAGTCGCGGTTGCATGTTGGCAAAAAGACACCCATAATTCTGCTCATCTCAAACCACGACGTTTTGCAGCGTCTTCCCTCTCAAAATGGACTCGAACCTTCACCCACTCTTCGCGGAAATACTCGTTTCTCACGGGATTTGCGCGCCCCAAAACGCCCCGCCCAGCGCCCTCGCCGAGGACCGCCGCGCGGCTTACATCTCGTCGCTCGAGCGGCACGACTGGTCGTATGACTACAGCGACGATCACCGCGTCTGGGGCGAAGGCCGGCGCGAACGCGCGCACCTGGTGGCCGAGCGTTTGGCTATCGATGCCGACGCCGCGATCTGGAACGCCCACTGCCCGGCGGACTACGCGATCGGCGGTGTGCAATGAGCGCCGTCGTCGACCAAGCCGCTGCCCCGGCGGCCCCCACCGGGCCGACGCTCGATCAGATACAGGCGCTGCTGATCAAGCTGTTCGAGCGCGACCGCGCGATGCGCACCAACCGCGCGCCGCTGTTCCCCTCGGACCCGGCCAAGCTGCCCGCGCTGTTCGCCGCGCTGGCCAAGGCGCAGGGCGCGTTCCCCCCGATCGCCAAGAACCGCCACGTGCAGATCCGCCCGCGCGACAAGCCGGCCTATGAGTTCGACTTCGCGGACCTCGACGGCATCTTGCAGGCGGTGCGCCCGGCGCTGTCGGCCAACGGTCTGGGCATCGCGCAGCCGATCGTGCCCGACACCGAGGGCAACTCGTGGCTCGTGACGCTGATCACGCACGGCGACGGCGGCATCCTGGAGTCGCGCATCCCGGCGCCGAGCCCGACCGAGGACCCGAAGATCTACGGCGGGCTGATCACCTACATGCGCCGCTACATGCTGTCGTCGGCGCTGTGCATCGCCGCCGACGATGATCTCGACGACAACGGCAACGAGCCCGGCGAGCGCACCACCACGCGCAACCCGCCGGCGCCCGCGCCCGCACGCAAGAGCGCCAGCGCCAGCGCTGCCAACGCCGAGCCCGCACCCGCGGCTGCGCCTGGCCCCGCGGCGGCCACCGGCGGCGACCTGGTCGGCGAGGGCCAGCTCGCGAACCTGCGCGTGAAGATCAAGGCGCTGGGCCTGGACGCTGACGCCGTCACCGCGATGCTGGTGCGGCTCAAGGTGGCGGCGATCGACGCCAAGATGACGCAGGCCGAATGGAAGCTGGTCAAGGCCGAAGTCGAGAAGGCCGCCCGGTGAGCGCCGTGCCCGCCACCGTCACACCGCTGCGCCGCCCGGCCGCCTACAACCCGGCGCTGCTGGAGTTCGACCAGGAGCACCACCGCTACCTGTACGACGGCGTGTCGGTGCCCAGCGTGACCCAGGTGCTGCGCGAGCTGCACCCGTTCGCCGGTGTCTCGCCCGACGTGCTCGAGGCCGCGGCCGAGCGCGGCACGCACGTGCACCAGGCGTGCTGGTACTTCGACGAGGCGGACCTGGACGAGGACGAGCTGACGCCCAAGGTGCGCGGCTACCTGCAAGGCTGGAAGCGCTTCACGCTGGACGCTGACCCGATCTGGTCGGCGATCGAGAAACCGCTGTTCCACCCGCTGCTGCGCTACGCCGGCACGCCTGACCGTTTCGGCGAGCTGACGATCAAGGGGAGACACATCCCGCTCGCTCAAGTCGACATCAAGACGGGCCTGGACGCACACCCCTGCTGGGGCGTGCAGACCATGGCCTACAACCACGCGGCCGGGTGCCCCGATGCGCCCCGCTTCACGGTGCAGCTCCGCGAGGACGGCACCTATCGGCTCCTTCAATGGGAAGACGCGCAGGACTGGCCTGTGTTCGTCTCCCTGACCACCCTTCGAACCTGGAAACTGAGGCACAAGCTATGAGCGCTGTTATGACGACCGATCTGAGCACCCCCAACGCGGCTAACGACGAGCTGACCATCGAGATGGGCCTGGTGGCCAAGAAGGCCGCCCCCGACGAGGCGCGCAACCAGCGCCGCGCCGCGATGTTCCTGGCCACCGTCAACGAGCTGGCGATCGTCACCCAGGACGACTACGACATGGCGGTGGAGGAGCTGAAATCGCTCAAGGCCGCCTGGGATGACATGGAGGCCGATCGCACCAGCTTCACCAAGCCGATGAACGAGGTGCTGGGCAAGCTCAACGCGCGCTTCCAGCCGCACTTGAAGACGCTCAAGAGCGCCGAGGAGATCGTCAAGGGCAAGATCTCCACCTGGCTGACCGAACAGGAGCGCCTGGCCAACGAGACGCGCCAGGCCGCCGAGCGCCAAGCCGAAGAGGAGCGCGAGCGCATCGCTCGCGAGGCCGAGGTGCTGCGCGAGCAGGCCGCCAGCACCGGCGACATGGCCCTCGAAGCGCAGGCCATCGCCCTCGAGCAGACCGCCGAAGTCGTGATCGCGCAACCCGCTCCCGTCACGGTCTACAAGGGCGCTGGCATCAGCACCAGCAAGACCTACGACTTCGAGCTGACCAGCATGTTGGAGCTGGCCACGTTCATCGTGACCAAGCGAGCCGACCTGATCGTGCTGCTGGGCATCGACAGCGTGAAGATGCGCGCGCAGGTGAAGATGATGGGCGCTAAGACCGACCTGCCCGGCGTGCGCGTGTTCCCCAAGACCGGCGTGACGGTGCGGGGCTGACCATGGGCGAGCACGCTGAAATGCGGCTCGACGGCACGCTGTGCGAGCAGTGCGGCGAGTTCATCGGCGGCACCGCCTTCGATGTGCCGCTGCTGTGCAAGCGCTGCGCCACCGAGCTGGGCCGCGAGGGCGCGGTGATCCAGCGCTTGGGCAAGCACTACCAGAACGTGACGCCGGTGAGCCCGGCCGCCAAGCGCGCCGCCGCCAGGCCCGCCGTCGTCGACAAGGTTGCCTGCCCGATCTGCCTGCGCCGCGTCAAGGCGGTGGGCCTGGTGCAGCACCAGCACGACGCGCATCCACTGGTGCCCTTCGACGCCCCGAAATGAGCTGAGCAGGAGATGTCATGATGTTGGTGCGGCGGTTCGTTTTCTACAGCGCGGTGGACTGGCAGAAGTTCATCGCGTTCATGAAGGCGAACCTCGCGCCCATGGCGGCCCAGGAGCGCTGGCTCCAGGCTGTCGTTTCCGAGTACAAGACGAGCCGATCCCTCGAACAGAACGCCTATATGTGGGTCGGCATTTTGGAGCCCGTGGCCGAGCAGTATTGGGCCGCCGGGCGGCGCTACAGCGCTGAGGTTTGGAATGAGCAATTCAAGGAAGAGTTTCTACCGGACGTGTGCGCAAGAGGCATCGACAAATGGCAGTACCTGCCCAAGGGGGACCGTCGTTTGATGATGAGCACCAGTGATCTGAACAAGGCCGAAATGACCTTGTACCTGCAACAGATTGCCGCCTACGCGGCCACCGAGCTGGGAGTGCACCTCCCGGCAAACCCACGCGACCTGTGAAGGCCGCACCACCCTTGAAAGCCATCCATGCAGCAATTCAGCCTCCCCGAGTTCACCCCCGCCCAGGTGACCAAGATCAACAAGCGCGTCGAGCAGCACGGCGACGAGACCGTGCACGCCAAGGACGTGTTCTGGAAGATCTCGGTGCCCAACTCGCAGCTCGACGACTGGTTCGGCCCGGACGTGCGCCACAGCTTCTACGAGCTGCCGACCAGCGCCACGATCGAGGGCGTGCCCGAGAAGACGACCGTGCTGCGCACCGATCGCCTCGAGCCGCCGTTCAAGCTGGTGTTCGAGGGTCTGGGCTACCACTTCACGGTCGACCGCGGGCGCGGTGATGAGAAAAGCTGCATCGACCTGTGGGGCGTGGACGTGAACAAGATGCGCGTCACGCCCCTGGCCAGCGGCTGGTGCGACATCACGTTTCGCACCCAGATGTCGGGCCTGGAGGGCAAGCTGCTGGGCCTGATCGACGAGCTGGACGGCCACGCCGTGAAGATCATGGCCGAGCCCTCGGCGATGCGCGACGAGGCCGACGGCGATGGCGATGGCGACGCCGCCGGCGACGGCGATGGCGACGGCGATACCGATGGCGACGCGCAGACCGAGACGCAGCCCGAGGCCGGCGACATCTTCGCCGCGCAGCACGGCGAGCAGGCCGCCACCCACGCCGACCAGGCCGGTGCGCCGGTGGCCGCCAAGAAGGCCAAGGGACACAGTTTCAAGGCGCGCGCTGCGGCGGCGCTCAAGAAGGCGGCGGCCAGCAAGCCCGCCGCCGGGCAAACCGCGCGCCCCCATTGAGCGCGGTGCACTAGGCAGGAGAACACCAATGACCAAGCTCATCGCGCCCACTGTCGGGCGCAAGATCTACTACCGCCCGTACCCCAACGAGCGCAGCTCCGACCACGCGCAGCCCTTCGACGCCTCGATCGCGCACGTGATCGACGACGACACGATCGTGATCTCGGTGGTCAACGACATCGGCTATCCGATGACGCCCAAGACGGTGACGCTCGCGCACGGGCGCGAGGCCCGCTACGGCGAGTGCTACTGGATGGACTACCAGATCGGCCAGGCCAAGCACCACTACGCCGCGGCACCGCCCGCCGCCGACCCGCCGGCCGCCGCCTGACCCGCCCACCACCAAGGAGGAGAAGAACATGAAGGCTCTTTCGAACATCGCCCTGACGCTGACGCCCGAATCGACCCAGGTTCATGGCTACGGCTACGACCCGGCGAGCCGCACCCTGGCGGTGGAGTACAAAACCAACTTCTCGGACTGCACCTACCACTACCTGGAGGTGCCGCGCGAGACGGCCGACGCCCTGGCAGCGGCCAGCTCCAAGGGAAGCTACATCTACAAGCACGTGCGCCACAAGTTCGAGTTCGAACGCTGTGGCAAGGAACAAAAGGAGGCCCGGGGCCTTGCCGCGGAGTGACGCGATGGCGACCCCTTTCGACGTACGGACCCAGGGAGCAGTGACCGCCGAACCCCACAACGGCGGCATCGAGTTTCAAACCCCCACCGGGGGCGAGGACGATGAATTGAAGAAGAAGGGCAAGCGCGGAGGCGCGCGCAACACCGGCAAGACGATCGAGGGCAACAAGAGCGGCCTGGCAGGCATCACGTTCCAACGTCGACCGAGCACCAAGCGCGGCGAGACGGCGATGCTGCTGTACGTGTGCACGTCCTGGACCGTCAAGGACAAGCACGGCAACCCCAAGATCAACAAGAAGACCGGTCTACCGATTGCGAAGCGCACCACCTACTCCATCAAGCGCCACGGTGCAGACCGCGCGCTGATGATGGCCATCAACGACAGATCCATCAACGGCCTGCCCACGCCGCCCCTGACCGAGGCGGCCGAGGCACTCGTTCGATTTATGCGAGAAAACGAGGAGAACCCATGACCTGCACTGCCACCGCGCTGGAGGTAACTCCAGCGACCTACGACGAGCTGCTTGCGGCCGTCACCAGCGTCGGCCACCGCGACCTGGATAACCTGGCCGGCATCAAGCTGCGCCGCGGCGAGCTGCCTCAGATGCTGCTGCGCATCGACGAGATCGAGCGCATCGCCGCGCGACCCGACGTGCAGACCGCGGTGCAACTGGCGCGGCGCGTCGAGTTCGAGGTGCTGCGCCGCTGCGCCAACGCGCGCACGATGATGGCGCTGCGCGACTACTTCGACGCCAGCCGCACCCTGCGCCTGGCCGAGGGGGAGCTGTCCAGCGCCAGCCTGTGGCGCGAGGCCACGGCACGCTACGAGAAGTGCTACGAGAACGCCAAGGCGGTGCTGGAGGCCACGACGTGACGCTGCACACCCTACCCCTGCGCGAGCCCGGCCAGCGCCAGCGCCTGCTGCTGCGCGCCGACGGCACGGTGATGCCGCTGGACAAGCCGATGTCGATGTTCCAGCTCATGGAGCTGTGCGACGTGGGCGGCTTCGACACCGTGGCCATGACGCACTGGGAAGGCCCGCTGCACGTGCTGATGTGCGACGAGATCGGCCTGATGCGAGTGGACCTGCGCCCGATCAACCGCAACGCCACCGAGCTGTACTGGAGCAAGTGCTACCCCGACAGCGACCCGCCGCCGATCCGCGGCGATGCGGTGCTGGTGCCCGACGACGACTTCGCCCAGGAAGAAGGCGCCGACCTGGAGGGTTACCTGTGACGCACGCCGCACCGATGGCCGATGCCGACGGGGTGTTCGGGGACTGGCAACCGAGCGCGGAAAAGCCGCGCTGCGACTGCCCGGCCCCGCAGCTCCACGAGCGTGTGTGGGACTCGCGGTGCGGCGGCTGGACGGACTACCAGTACCGCTGCATGGTCTGCCATCACTCCTTCTGGATCGAAGGGATCGACTCGTGAGAACGCCATGCCGATCAAGCCTGAAAACCGACACCGCTACCCCCCGGACTGGCGCGAGATCCGCGCCGAGGTGCTGGCGCGCGCCAGCTATCAGTGCGAGTGGCCCGGGTGCGGCATCGGCCACGGCTGGATCGGCTACCGCGACGAGCGCGGCATCTTCCAGCGCCTCGAGGACGACGACGAGTTCGCCACCGTGGCCGACCTGGCTGATGTCGATGGGTGCTACCTCGGATACCACGTCATCCGCATCGTGCTCACCATCGCCCACCTGGACCACCGGCCCGAAAATTGCGACCGCCGCAACCTGCGCGCCTGGTGCCAGAAGCACCACCTCGCCTACGACCGCGAGCACCACCAACAGACCGCGTACACGACGCGTAAACAGCGCGCCGCGACGCTTGACCTATTCCCCGAGCCGACACATGAGCATTGATCCGATCGCCGCCGCCCCTGCCGGCCCGTCCAAGCTGGCCCCGCGCACTTCCAAGGCCCTGGTCGAGATCGGCCTGATCGAGCCAGGTCGCGTCGCCATGCGCCTGCCTGGTGCCGACGACGATGGCCGAATCGAGCTGACGCCGCTGCAAGCCTTCGAGGTGGCAGCAACGCTGATGCGCTACGCGCGCCGCGCCGGCGAGTGAGCCCAGGAGCACGCCGTGCTGATCGCCATCGACTACGACCTGACCTACACCGTCGACCCGCAGTTCTGGGACAGCGTGATCGACGCCGGCCGGCTGCACGGCCACACGTTCGTGTGCGTGACCGGGCGTACCGAGCCACCGCAGCCGCCGGCGCGCCTGATGCGCGACGTGCCGCTGGTGCTCGCGGGCAACCTGTACAAGCGCCACGCTGCGGCGCTGGACGGCTTCATCGTGGACGTGTGGATCGACGACGACCCGGAGGTGATCGGGCCGCCGCGCAAGGTCCAATGGGACGACCAGGTCACGCCGTACCCGGCGCCGCCGCTGGCGCTGGAGCGCTGCCCGTTTTGCTGCGGTCGCGCCCGCCTGAGTCTGGGCTACCGCGCCTGGCGCGTGTCGTGCGACTCGTGCGGCGTGGCCACCACCGAAGTTGCGGCGTTGCGCCCCGAGATCGCGGCCCAGCGCTGGAACCTGCGTGATCCGATCCCAGGAGAGCTGCGATGAGCGAGCCCGCCCTGTACACCCACTGCGACCTGTGCGGCGGCGAGCTGTTCGATGCCGAGCGCCTGTGCGGCTACTGCGAGGACTGCCGCGACAGCGGCGATCTCGAAGACGTGCTGGAGCGCGCCCTTTCGCCTAATCGCAGCGAGAGCGCGAAACCGGAAAGCCTGCCATGACATTCGACGAACTCTTTCGCGAGCATGGCCTGACCGCCGAGGAGCGGCGCAGCCTGATCCTGTACCTGGCGATGATCCGTATCCGCCACCTGCTGGCGCTGCTGGACAAGCCGGCATGACCACGATCAACGCCTACCCGCTGGCCTGGCCGATCGGCTGGAAGCGCACCCCGGCGAGCGCGCGGCGCAGCGGCAAGTTCCGCGGCAAGAGCGCCTACGTGACGGTCCACGAGGGCTGCACGCGCGTGCTGCTCGAGCTCGAGCGCCTGGCGGTCGACCGGCAGGAGGTGGTGATCTCCACCAACACCCGGCTGCGCCTGGACGGCCTGCCGCGCAGCGGCGATCCCGAGCCCGACGACACCGGCGTGGCGGTCTACTGGCGCGACGCCTTCCGCGACACGCCGCGCGTGATGGCGGTCGACCACTACGAGCGCACCGGCGACAACCTGGCGGCGGTGGCGGCCACCCTGGAGGCGATGCGCGCGATCGAGCGCCACGGCGGGGCGGTGATCCTGGAGCGCGCGTTCACCGGCTTCCTGGCCTTACCCGCACCCGCCGCCGACGAGCTGCCGTGGTGGCAGGTGCTCGGCCTCGAGCGCCGCGCCACCGCCGAGGAGGTGCGCCTGGCTCACCGCAAGCTGAGCGGCTTGCACCATCCTGATCGCGGCGGCGACACCAAGCGCCTGGCCGAGATCAACGTGGCCCGCGACCGGGCACTGGAGGAGCTGAGATGACCGAAAGATCCGACAAGCCCCGGCTATCGCTGGACGAGGCGGAAAAGGAGTTCTACAAGGCGCTGGAGCTGACCACCATCCTGGGCATGCTGCACGGCGGCCTGACGAAGCCCGAGCTGCGCAGCGTCGTCGTCGACTTCGCGCGCCAGGACAACGCGCTGCGCGGCCACCTGCTGGGCCTGCGCGACCAGCTCAACCGGGTGCTGCTCGACAGCGCGTGGATCGGAGCCCCGATATGAGCACGCTGCGCGAGGGCCTGCCGCCGCTGCCGTTGAAGATGCGCCACCTGCCGATCGACAAGCGCGGCTTCCCGGTCCCCTACTTCGTAGCGCGCATCAACGGCGAGCCCGACCACCGCGTCGTCGAGCCCCGCGCCATGGACGCGTGCATCAAGCACGGCCGGTGCTGGATCTGCGGCCTGCCGCTGGCGCGCGAGCTGGCGTTTTGCATCGGCCCGATGTGCGGCGTGACCAGGACCAACAGCGAGCCGCCCTCGCACGAGGAGTGCGCGGCGTACGCGGCCAGCGCCTGCCCGTTCCTGTCGCGCCCGCACGCGCACCGGCGCGACGCTGGCCTGCCCGACAAGCCGCTGCGCATGCCGGCCGGCCACATGATCGAGCGCAACCCGGGCTGCGTGTGCGTGTGGATCACCGGCAAGGTGCGGGCCTACTCGGCGCAGTACGGCCAGCCCGGCGTGCTGTTTCAGATGGGCGCGCCGCTGCGCACGCGCTGGTTCTCGCAGGGCCGCCCCGCCACCCTCGAGGAGGTGACCTTGTCGATCGACTCGGGCGTGCCGCTGCTGCTGGACCTGTGCGAGTCGGCCACCGACGCGCTGCTCGTGGGCGAGCAGGTGGCCGCGCTCAAGCGCATCGTCGAGCGCGACATCAGACCGGAGGCCGCCAATGCCTAAGCCAGCCGAGGAAACCCGGGTCCAGCAGGTCGAGCGGCTGCTGGGCGAGCGCACCAAGAGCATGGAGGAGCTGCTGGTGGTGATGCAGGCGGTGCTGATCGAGTGGAAGCACGGGCGCGGCGCCGATGCCGCGCTGCAATGGGTGGTCAACACGCTCGCGGGGCCGGGCCTGCTGCCCGACGCGGACGCGCCGTACGGGCGCGAGGCGCAGATGTGGTTCAACGAGCACAGCCCGAACAACCTGTGCCCGCGCTGCGCCTGCGGGCGGCCCAGCCACATCGGCTGGATGGGCCAGGGGTTCTGCTGCGAGGAACACTACGCGGCGGCCAAGGCGAAGACGTTGAACTAGGAGCTGATCGTGGATGCCGACATCCTCACCGCCGAGCAGGTGGCCGACCTATTGCACTGTGATGTGGCGACGGTTGAAAACCGCACCCGGGCGGGCGAGCTGCCCGGTGTGAAGTTCGGCCGCGGCTGGGTCTACGCGCGCAGCGAGCTGATCCAAACGATCGCCGTGTGCGGGCGCAAGAACATGAAGGACCGGCCCGTTGCGCCGGGTCCTAAGTCGCTGATGGCGGTGGTTCCCCCGCGTCGGCAGACTCGGGCGGCGTCGCTGGAATCGTCGCTGGGGCCGCTGCCGAAGGACTAGCGTCGGCATCGTGCTTGCGCGGGCGGCCCGGCAAACGTTTGACCCGAGCGGTAACGGCCATCGCCTTCTTGACCGCGGCCAGGCTTTCGACTTGCGACACGTCTTGCAGGTACTCCTGCCTTAACTCGGTGGCATGCTGCACGACCAAGTGCAGCGGCATGTCGATCATCACCACCGTCGCCGACGGCACGTAGATGTGAAAGCCCAGATCCGACGCGGGAATCGCGAACATCGCGAGCCCTGGGTTCAGTTGCACGTCTTCGAGAAGCTCAGCAGGCCCGACGTTGTCGATGTACCGAGAGTCGACCCCGCCGCTCACGTAGTGCACGTGGGTTTCCAGCAGCCGCTCGTAGACGTTTGCGCTGTCCCAGTCGTCCTCGGCCACGATGGCGGCGAGGGTGTCCTTGAAGCCTTGCGAATACTCGGTTTCGGCTTCGTCCAGGCCCCCATCGAGGTAGTCGTGCAGGCACCGATACACCTCGGCCGGATAGCCGGCGTAGTCGAGCTGGCCCAGCTCCCAATCGCCAAACGCCTCGTCGGCGTCGTCGGTGAGGGTCCATACCTTGTGCACCGCCAAGGCATTGACGAGAAGCACCCGGTTGTTCAGGGTGTGGAAGGTGATCCACGGCTCGTCGCGGGTCGCACGGCGCATGCTGTGCCCGATCCTGTTGGCAACCTCCAGGGTGATCGGATACCAGCGACTGTGCGTCGCCGTGGGCAGCTTCACGCCAACGTGGCCCCAGAACCCGCTTTCCGTATCGAAGTTGTTGTACCTCGGCGAGGCCGTCTCCAGCTTGTCTGACATCGGGTTGTGCCCGAGCAGATCGTCGACGCTCGTGCCGAAGATGATCGCCATGTCGCGCAGCGCCGAGAAGTTCGGCTCGTTCTTGCCAGTTTCCCAACGCCCGATGGTCTGTTGAGTCGTGCCGAGCTGCTGGGCAAGGTCGGCCTGAGTCAAGTGGCGGCCGTCGCGCAGCTTGCGCAGATTGTTGATCGGGGTAGTCATTTACACACGTCCTATGTTGGAAAACACGTACAGCGTATTACGCGTCAACACGCGCGTCAACCCGCGTTTCGGGTAATTTGATAGATAGGCGCCATGTCCCGGTACATCTCCGCCGCCATGTCCTCACCGCGGAAGGACGCGTAGCGCTCGGGCATCGGCGAGCCCGGCCCCCAGCCCATCAGCGTGGGGATCTGCTCGGTGCGAAACAGCCAGCCGCCCGAGGCGTTGCGCATTTCGTACCAGCGGCAGCACGCCTCGTGGCGCAGGTCGTGCTCGGTGATGTCTTCCAGCCCGGCGTAGGCGAATGTGCTGGCGAAGCGCTGCGACAGCTTGCCGGTGGTCTTGCGCAGGGTGTCGGCGCTGCCGTCCCAGAAGGGGAAGACGAGCAGCGAGCCGGCGGCCTGGCGCTTGCGCATCCAGTCGCTCAGTGCGCCCATCAGCTCCGGGCGGATCGGCACGGTGCGCGTCAGCGGCGGCGAGCGCTTCGTGCGCTTCTTGCGCTGCTTGGATGTCTTGAAGGTGACCGAGCGGCGCTCTAGGTCCACCTGGCCGACGTTCATCGTGTAAGCCTCGATCAGGCGCGCCCCGGTCCACACGATGAGCTGAAACAGCATCAGCAGCGCGCCGTCTTCGTCTTTCAGCGCGCGCTCCCGGTCCTCACGCTTCACGCCCGACAGGGCGGCCACCACTCGCTCGTATTCGCCCGGGTGCAAGCGCCGGTTGCGCTCGACATCGATTCGCGCATCGCCGCCATTGCGCTCGGCCAGCTCCGCGTCGGTGTCGTTATAGGTCGAATACGCGTCGTCCAGGTGCTGGAATGGGTTGGGCAGGTTGTAGTCCTGGTGCTTGCGCACGAACCACATATAGGCACGCTTGAGGGCGCCCACGCGCTTGCGAATCGTGCCTGGCGCCAGGTTGTGCTTCGCGTCGACCTTGAGCTGGCGGATATACGAATCCAGCCATTCGGTGTTCAAGGCGGCCAAGGGAATATGGCCGACCTCCTCGGCCACGAGCGTCAGTGTCGTGTCGGTCGATGGCGCGCGCCCCTCGGCCAGATACTCGTTGATCACTGAACGAAGCTGGGCGCGCTCGGCCGGCGCCTTGGGTCCGTCTGCCAGCTCCTTGGGCACCAGGCCCATGTCGAGCTGATCCTGGATCTGGGCGGCGCGCAGCCTGCACTCGCGCTCGGTCGGGAAGTTGATCGTCTTCCTGCCCACGAACAGGTCCTTGGCCTGAAATGCGGCCTCCCATTTCCCGGTCGACTTGATCTGCCGAATGCTAGCCATGCGTGTTCCATCTGTGTTTGCAAAAGTGCAAACATCCTAACTCGACTGGACCACCTAACAGGCCGTTTTCGTGCGGTTGCAACCGCGTTCCCGCTTACTTCGAGGGTGCTTTTTACGCACTTGAGGACCCCGCGAGGTCGCCTGAGTTTCGGGGCCTTCTAGCTAACGTGTTGATTTAGAAGGAGTTTTTTGGAGGCGCGAGAGGGAGTCGAACCCTCCTGACCGGATTTGCAATCCGCCTCTCACCTTGTGTGACAAGGACTTAGGTTCGCAACCGCGAGAACAACCGCATCCGCCATGCGTTTTGGTTCGTAAGCGTTTGCAGTTCAGCCGCGACAGCGTTTGCAGTTCGCCAATAATCGCATGTCGGAAAACATAGGGGTTGGGAGATGAGCAAGCGCTGCGAGCCGTGCCGAGCCGCGAACATGATTCACTGCGCCGACCCGGCCAACTGCGGCGGCCCCTGGGACGCGCGCCACGACGACCCGCTGGTCAACTGGGTGGTGTTCGACCACCCGCGCGACCAGCCCGACTTCTTCGTCGCGCGCGCGTTCCACTACGACCTGCCCACCGTCGTGATGCTGCTCGGGCGCACGCTCGAAGATGTGCGCTCGCTGATCCCGCCGGGCCTCACGCGCATGCCCCGCTCGCCCGGCGATCACCCCAACGTCGTCGAAACCTGGTTCTAAGGAGAACACCATGCTGAAAGCCCGTGCGGACGATGCCAACGGCAACCCGATATTCCTGTTCGGCCTGACCGAGGAGAACGTGAGGCGCATGCGCGAAGGCGAGATGCTCAGGGTCGACCTGGCTCAGATGGGCGGCCACGGCACGATCCACATCATGGTCGGCAAGGACATCGAGGCGCTGCGCGACTTCGTCATGCAGTTCGTCGGGCCTGACACCACCGTGAGCGTCGACCCGGCGCTGCGCCTGACGCCGAGGGCGCAATGAGCGACGCCGACGCCAATGAGCGCGTGATCGTCAGCATCGCGCAGGCGATGGAGATGCTGGACATCAAGACCCACGAGGACGGCCGCACCACCGTGCACACGTTCGTCACCCCGGGCATGGGCGTGCTGCTGGGCGCCGACTGGGACCTGGAGGATGTGGCCGAGTCGATGCGCAAGAACCCGGTCGAACTCGCCGGTCCCCAGGCGGTGGCGCTGGGCCATGGCCTGGTGCTCGAGGAGCCCGAGCGCCCCGTGTTCCTGGCCACCAAGCGGGCGCCGTCATGAACACCGTTGCCGACCTGTGGGCCGACTTCGAGCAGCGCATCGTGCCCAAGGGCGCGCCAGCGGTGCAGCGCATCGAGATGCGCCGCGCCTTCTACTCGGGTGCGCGCGCGCTGCTGCGCCTGATGAATGACATCGGCGAGGTCAGCGACGACGCCGGTGCCGCGATCCTGGACGGCATCGATCAGGAACTCGACGCCTTCGGCAAGGCCGTCTTGGAGGGGCGGGCGTGATGTACGACGACAGCGTTTTCATTTCGAACCACAGCGACACGCTGGACGGCCTTCGCCTGATGCTCGAAGCGGCCATCGGCCCGCACGAGTGGGTGCACAGTTTCGTCGCGGTTGAGATCGCCATGCTGATCGTCGAGGCCGCCAAGCGTGCGCCGGAAGACCGGCCCGAGTGGTTCCCACGGGGCCGCTGGGCGACGATTCAGGAAATCGAGACCGAGATCAACCGGGCGCTGGCAACGATGTTCGAGGACACCCCATGATGCAACTCGACCCCCGCGTCCCGATGCCCAAGCGCATCGCCGCGCTGCGCCGCCACAAGGGCCTGCCGGTGCCGTCGATGGTGCTCGACGATGCCTGGGGCGTGCCCAACTTTCGCGTCATCGACATGGAGAAATGGCAGGCGCTGTACCACGCGCGCGGCTGCGGCATCTGTGGCCAGCGCATGGGCGAGCGCGTGTGGTTCATCGGCGGGCCGGGCTCGATCGACAGCCACGTCTTCACCGACTTGCCGATGCACTTCCCGTGCGCCGTGTTCGCGCTGCGCGTGTGCCCGTTCCTGGCGCTGCCGCGCTTCAAGTTCATCGACGCCGAGGTGGACATGGGCGAGGGCGTGGTGCTCAACGTGAACGACCACGTGTCGACGCGGCGCCCCGAGCGCTTCGGCCTGGCCAGCACGATGAGCTACAAGGCCCAGCTCCTGATGGACCTGACGACCAAGGTGCCCTCGGCGGTGCTGCGCGCCGGCCCCTGGACGGTGGTGCAGTGGTGGCAGCACGGCGCGAGGGTCGACTGATGAAGAACGACACCTACTTGCTCAACACCGCCGGCCTGCGAACGCTGGACGAGGCGCTGGATCCCGAGGACGGGCGGCTGCGCGTGCTGAGCGCCGCGTTCTGGGCGGCCACCCGTCGCGAGGAGCGGGCCTTGTTCGGCGTGCGCAACGGGCTGTACAGCTTTCCCACCGTCGAGCTGGTGCAGCGGCTGCGCGAGATCATCGGGCCGCGCCGCGCGATCGAGATCGGCGCCGGCCACGGCGTGCTGGCCGAGGCGCTGCACATCCCGGCCACCGACAGCTACCAGCAGCTCGTGCCGAAGTACCTGCTCCAGTACAAGGCGATGGGCCAGGGCATCGCGCCCTACGGGCGGAACGTGGAGCCCCTGGACGCGCGCGCGGCGATCGAAAAGCACCGCCCCGAGGTGGTGATCGGCTGCTGGGTGACGCACCGCTACGACCCGCGCCGGCCCCTGGACAAGGGCAACGAGGTGGGCGTCGACGAGGGCTGGATCTTGAAGCGCTGCCAGACCTACATCCACATCGGCCACGAGGGGGTGCACCATCGCAAGCCGATTCGCCGGCTGGAGCACTACGTCGAGTACCCGAGCTGGCTGTACTCGCGCGCGATGTCCGACGGGCGCGACTACCTGGCCATCTGGGGCAAGCCATGACCGAGCAACCGATCACGATGTTCGCGCGCGGCCTGGCGCTGGGCGAGCTGTACCAGGGCCTGCGCCTGAACAGCATGGCGCTGCTCGAGGCGATCCGCCAAGGCGCCATCACCGATGCCGACATCCCCGGGCTGCGCGATCGGCACGACCACTGGGAGGCCGAGTTCCGGCGCATCCGCGACGAGGAGCCGCAGAACATCGCGGCCACGCTGCACCAGCTCATGGACAGCGCCATCCGCTGGCACCAGGCGAACGACAAGCAGGCGCGCAAGGTGCGGTGCAGCGAGGGCTGTGCCCACTGCTGCAAGCTGCACACCGGCATCACCGAGGCCGAGGGCGTGCTGCTGCGCATCATCGCCGCGCGCAAGGGCATCCACATCGACCGCGCCCGGCTCGCGCGCCAGGCCGGCGTGCGGCTGCGCAACTGGCACGAGCTGGACGCGCCCGATCGGCGCTGCGTGTTCCTCGGCGCCGACGACCGATGCAAGGTCTACGCGCACCGGCCGATGGCGTGCCGCAAGTATTTCGTCACCAGCAAGCCCTCGGCGTGCAGCACCGACGACGGCATCAACAGCCAGGTGACGGTGTTCGTGGCCTGGAATGCCGAGATCGTCTACAGCGCGGCGGTGAGCGTTTTCGGGCTCGGCGGCATGGCCGACATGCTGTTTCCGCCCCCCGCCGAGGCTGATTTGACATGAGCACAACCAGCCCCGCGGCGGAAGTGATTCTGGGCCTGCTCGTCCACCTGATGGAGCTGTCGCTGGCCACCGACGCGAAGCAGTTGCAGCTCCTGGAGAACAGCCGCGTCACGCTGCTCGACAAGGCGCGCTGGCTGCTCGAAGGCGCGGCGATTCGCGAGCGCGAAGCGGTTGTCATGCGCACCCTGGCGTCTAAGCTAGAACAGCTTGCCACCCACCCGACCCGACCAGAAGGAGAACCACGATGACGCAGATGAACCAGGAGCCCCACGGGCACGTCAAGACCGCGCCCGGCACGCTGAACATGGGGCTGATCGTGTGCGACGACTGCCAAGAGCGCATGCTGATGCTGTCGATCCTCGGCGAGGGCCAGAAGCCCAACGACGGCACCTTGCACCCGGCGGTGATGCTCGACGACTGGGGCGCGGTGATCCGCGTCGTCGGCCTGCTGATGGAGACGGCCAACGCGGTGTTCGGCCCGCCCGATGCGACCGGCTGCACGATGATGGTGATCGGGCGGCCCGGCGAAGGCCCTGGCGACGGGCCGCTGCAATGAGCCGGCCGGTGACGCCCGAAGAAGGCGGCGCGCCGCCGATCACGGCACGCCCCGGCAAGTTCCAGCTCGGCGAGGAGTCGTTCGAGGGCAAGCCCGTGCTGGTGATCTCCCTGCTGGCCGATCCGATCGAGGACCAGGATCTGAGCCAGCCCGTGCCCGCGGTGGTGCTCACCTCGTGGCCTCAGTTCGTGACGGTGATGCGCGCCTTCTCGCAGTGTGCCCTCGAGGTTCTCGGTCCCCCCACGATCGAGGATATGAAGGCCGCCGGGGCGGTGAGGCTGGACATCGCTTTCCCCTCGACATCCAAGGGAGAGCCCAACCAATGAGCACCACCGACAAGCCCTTGCCCGAGTGGATCATCCCCGAGGAAATATGGCGCGCCGACATGAGCGCACCGCTCACGCGCGGCGAGTTCCAGACCTTCTTCGCCGGCGCGATGGACAGCGTCCAGGCCACGATGCGCGGCGTGCTGCTGTCGCTGCTGGCCACCGGCCACTTCGACCCGCAGCAACTGCGCGACACGCTGGCCGAGCAGGCAACAATGGCGGGCAACCCCGGCGGCGCGGCCATGCTCGAGGACCTGGCGCACGGCGCCGACCTGTACGCGCAGCAGGTCAAGCAGTATTGGTAAATATGGCGCCTCGTGCGCCAATAATATGGCGTGACTAATATGGCGTGGTGCCATATTGGCACAGCCCGCAGGCGCCATATTTACGCGCCATATTTAAGAAAGGGATCGACGATGCCGCAAGGACCCGGAAAATATGACTCGGAGTGCACCCTGGTGCGCGAGATGGCGCAGGCCCAGGCGGCGATCGTGATCGTGCTCAACGGCCGCCGCGGCACCGGCTTTTCGGTGCAGACGCAAACGCCGCTGGGGCCCGCGGTGCTGGCCGACCTGCTCGATCAGGTGGTGCGCGAGCTGCGCGCCTCGCCGTCGGAGCTGCATTGAAGACGGCGCTGATGGGTCTGTACGTGCTCGAAGGCCACCAGCCAGTGCCGTGCGAGGACTTCATGGAATGGGCGGTGTGGATGGACGGCACTGGGCGCCAATTGGCCTTCGACTCGGTCGGCTCGGCGAATCTCAGCACCGTGTTCCTCGGCATCGACCTCGGCTGGCTGCGCCCCGGCGGGCCGATTCTGTTCGAAACGCTGATCTTCGACGACACGCGCGAGCACCACCTCACCGGGCGCCGCTACCAGACCTGGGACGACGCGATGGCCGGCCACGCGATGATGCTGTCGGTGCTGCGCGCGCAAGGCTCGCCGTGAGCCTGACCTGGACCTGCCACATCTGCGGCATCGAGCGCGACGATGCCGACATCGGCGTGCACCAGACCGACATCAGCGAGCTGCGCGGCTTCGCCAAGGGCACCATCCTGCACAACGTTCGCTACTGCCTGGACAACGAGCGCTGCGTGCGCGCCGCGCAGTCGTACTCCCACTTCGCGCGACCCGAGCGGTGCGAGATCTTCGTCTTCGGCTCGAACCTGGCGGGGCGCCACGGCAAGGGTGCGGCGCTGGCCGCCGCGTGCGAGCACGGCGCGATCTACGGCGTGGGCGAGGGCCGCCAGGGCAATTCCTACGCCATCCCGACCAAGGACCGGATGCTGCGCCCGCTCGAGCTGGCGGCGATTCGCGTGTACGTCGAGCGCTTCCTGGCCTACGCGCGCGAGCACCCGGAGCTGCGCTTTCGGCTCACCGCGGTGGGCTGCGGCCTGGCCGGCTACACGCCGTTCTGGATCGCGCCGATGTTCGCCGGTGCACCGCCCAACTGCGCGCTGCCGCACGAGTTCACCGAGGTGCTGCGCAAGGGCAAGTGAGGGCTCAAGGCGGGCTCAGCAGCGCCGGGTCGGCGTTGACCAGCGCCAGGCGTGCCTCGTCGTACAGGTCGCGCCGGTCCTGTGCCCCGTTGGGCGAAGGCAACGCCTTGCGGTTGCCCAGGTTGATCAGCTTGGACACGCCGTCGAAGTCGTCTTCGTCGACGATCTTGTTGCAGCCGTGGGCGTCCCAGTACAGGCCCGCGCTCATGATCGCGTCCTCGGGGTTCTCGCGCACCAGCTCAGGGTGGTCGACGTAGGGCCGCCCGCTCGCCTTCTGGGCTGCGACGAAGGCGGCCAGGCCGGTGATCTGGATCGCGCCCGAGCCGCGGTAGCGCCAGCCGTCGCCGCTCATCACGCCGCGGTTGCCGTTGCGCGAGCCGTACGCCATGTTGGCCAGGCCGTGCGGGTTGCGGCACAGCGCTTTCAGCTCGTCTGCGGGCAACGACTTGAGCCGGTCGAACGTAGCCACGATGCGCTCGGGCGTCGTGTACCACAGGCTCTCCTCCATGCGCGCCAGGCGACTCGACTCGTGCAGGATCTGGGCGAGGAAGGCCGCGCTGCGAGGCATCGTGTTGATCTCGAAGCGGGCCATCACCTTGACCAGCGGGGCGGCGTACAGCTTGGCCAGCGTGGGCGTTACCCCCACATCGATCAGCACCCTGGTCAGCATGATGGGGGTTCCTTTTTCACCGGTTCTCGTTCTTGATAGATCTCGTGTCGCTGGCGATCGTAGTACCAGTGGGGGCGCCCCGGAATCGGGGTCAGGTCGGGTGGCGGGGATTTGCGATTGGTGGGTATGCCCAGCGGGAAGGGATCGCGCCCGTCGTCGTCGTCCGGGGGCTTCATGATGTCGGCTCCATCGGCTCCGGCGGGTCGGCGGCCTTGACCGTCAGCACCTGCGGGATCGACTTCGTGAGCACGAACACGATGAAACTCGCGAACGGCGCCAGCCCCGGCACCACCGAGATGATCGCGGCCTGCTTTTCAGGCCCCAGTTGGGTCAGGAAGTAGGCGAGCGCGGCGTGCAGCGCCAGCACGAACCAGGTCGAGTAGTGGTGCCACGCGATGCGGAAACACTCCTGCCAGGTCTTCTTCACGGGGATGGCGTCGCTCAGTGTGATGTCGCTCATGGTGGTGGTCCTCTCGGTTTGGGTTGCCCACTCTCGTCGCGCGGCGCGTCGTCGAGTTCGCCGTGCTCGGATTCGATGTAGATGTTCAGCTTGCGTTCCAGGCGGCGGATGCGGTTGCTCTTGACCACCAGCTCGCGCGCCTGCGTGTTGACCCGCTCGCGCAGCGAGCCCAGCTCGAGCTGCACCGCGTTGTGCTCGCGCTGGAGCGCGTCGAGCGCTTGCAGCGTGGCATCCAGGCGGCGCTGGAGCACGAGCTGGAAGCTCGTCTCGGCCTGCTCGGTGGCGATCAGCTTGTTGTCGCTCGACCAGCGCCGGCGCAGCACCAGCACGCCGGCCACGATGCCGGCCACCGCGCCCAATACGCCGCCCTCGGGGAGGAGTGCCATGATGTCGGGGCCTGGCACGTTGTGCTACGCGCTGACACGATCGTCGCGCGCCCCCGTCTTGTACAGCGCCCAGCCGCTGAACAGCGTGATCGCCCAGGTGGTGGCGTTGGCCGGCGACAGGCCGCGCAGCTCCACCGTCAGCCCGATCGTCACCAGCAGCCACAGCGCCAGGCCGTAGCTGTTGACCACCAGGCCCCACTTCACGCGCTGGCGCGGATCGAACAGGCGCCACAGCGTGCCCAGGAAGTGCACGCCGAACAGCGCGACCCACATCTCGGGCGCGGGGCCGAGCGTCAGCCGCGTGAAGATGGTGTAGGGGTACTCGAACAGCGACTGCGGGTGCGTGTAAACGCCGATCGCCCACAGCAGGCTGGACAGCCCGAGCATGGCGCGGATCGTCGAGGCGTGCGAGTGCCACAGGATGCGCAGGCACACCGTGATGACGTGCTGCCACAGGTTGCCCTCGCGCGAGCGCCGCCGCCGCTCCAGGGCACGGTTGTGGCGCTGCACCTGAGCACGCCAGTCGCTCATCGGAGCCGGGGGCATCTGCCGCGGCCCGGTGTACGGCTCGGTGTTCGGAAATTCCTTGTCGTCGGGCATCGCCCCCTCCTACTGCGCGGCCATCACCTCGGGCTCTTTCATCGTCTCGCGCGCCAGCTCGGCCTTGTCGCGCGCGATCTCGTCGAGCGCGCGGCGCTTTTCCGCCGGGCTCATGTCCGGGTCCTCGTACACCGCGTCACGCTGCTTGTTGAGATCGGTCATGGCCTCGGTCGTGGCCACCACCATCTCGCGCACGTCCAGCTTGGCCTCGTGCTTGGCGCGCAGCTCCTCGGCCGCCTCGTCCTTGGCGTCGTCTTCGAGCGCCTTGACGGTACGGTAGATCTGCTCGACCTCGCGGCGCATCTTGTACAGGTCGTCTTCGTAGACGGTGCCGCGCGCGGGCTCGACTTGGTAAAAACTCTTGACGATCGGCAGGTCGTCGGGGCGTCGCGCCGGGGCCGGCGGCTTGTCCTTTTCCATCGCGCGCAGCGCCATGTCCGACAGGCCCAGCGCGTACAGCCCGATCGTGCCGAGGTAGCCCTGCACCAGGTACTCGAGCTTCTTCGGGCTCAGCCCGATCGCGTCGGCCGCGCCAGGCGCTGCGTGCAGCAGCCCGACGGCGGTGGGCGAAGTCATCTTCGAGTAGCGCTCGCTGGGCAGCTTGAACTCGTCGGCCATGTTCTCGATCGGGCGGTCGCGGAAAGTGTCCTTGTTGGCCCACGCGTTGAGCCCCGGGCGGATCATCTGCGGCACCGGGTCGAAGGCGAATTGGTCGAGCACGTTGCTCACGATCTGGTGGCGCGCCTTGGTAGCGGTGTCCTGGCCGAGCAGGTAGCGCGTGATGCGCTCGGGGATGGTGCCGAACACCACCCCGACCTCGAACGGCTTGGGGATCTTGAAGTGCTGGCCGGCGATCCAGAAGTGCCAGTATTGATCCTTCTCCCAGTCTTTCAGCTCGTCGTACTCGGGCCGGTCGGCGTTGGCCAGCGCCAGGCCCACCGTCGCGGCCATCATCAGCATGCCCATGCCGACCAGGCGCTTGGGGTCCGCGCGGCCGGCGCGGTACAGGCCCTGCACCCGCGCGTTGAAGAACGGCAGCACGTCGGCGGCGAGCTGGTACAGCGGCGAGCTGCCGCGCAGCGAGAAGTCCATCAGGTCTTTCGACTCGTAGGCCGCCGCGGTGGCGCCCTTGCCGGCGGCCGTCGTGGCCTCGTAGACGGCCTCGCGGTTCGCGTTCTCGATCGCCTCGCCCACGTGCTTGTACTTTTCCCAGAACTTGGCCGGGGTGTCGAGCACGCTGGAGGCGAGCGCGCTGCCGCCGCTGGCCTTCATGTTCTTCCTGCGCAGCGCGCGGCGCACCGCGGTGGCGGTGCTGGTCGGATCGCCCGCGTTGTACTGCCCGGACTGGAAGCTGGCACCGGCGAACAGCATCGCCTCGAAGCCGCCCTCTTCGCGGTACGCCTTGACGATGCCGCTGATCGACTTGGCCGGGTTGAAGCCGTCGCGCGCGATGAGCTGCGACGCTCCGGTGTCGCGCAGGAAGTTGCGCAGCATGAAGTCGGGGCTGGCCGTCACGCCCGCGGTGAGCACGCGCTTGAAGGCGCGCATCACGCCCAGGCCCGGGAAGTCGAACGGCACGAAACTGGTCAGCGCCTTGAGCAGCAGCGGCTCGTCGACGCGGTAGAACTCGGGCTTGCCGTCGACCATGACGCGCACCACGTCGGGATCGGTCGGGGCCTGGATCGCCCACATCTTGGCCATGCCGTCGAAGGCCGCCGGCGGGATCGCGTCGATCATCGCCTGCGGCGTGCCGGCGTCGGCCAGCAGCTTCTTGACCTGGCTGGCCGGCAGGATCTCGGCGCCCATCTTGTAGCCGACCTTGGTCACCAGGCCCGAGTTGGCCACCTGGTACGACTTCACCGTCTTGCGGATCGCGTTGTTCTTGAGACTCGCGTCGATGAGGCGCGAGAAATTCATGACGATGTTCTCCATCGGGTCGTTCAACGCCGTGTCGCCGCCCTTCAACTGGCGGATGCCGCTGGACTGCCCGGCCAGGCCCTTCTTCTGCCAGGGGCCGCGCACGAACTTGCCGGTGGCGCTGAATGACGCCTGGTTGTCGACCTCGCGATAGAACGGGATGTAGTCGGCCTGGTCCCACACCGCGCGGCCGGCCGGATCGATCAGCCCGGCGTGCTGCGCGACATCGAGCACGCTGCGCTTGAAGGCCGCGTACTGCAAGGCGGCCTTGCGGAACTCGGGCTTGTCCACGCCGTTGGCGTCGCGCCCGAACGCCAGGCCCGCGTCGATCTCGGCCTGCGTGAAGTTGTTCTCGCGGCCCTCCTTCATCAGCCGGTTGGCGCGCTGGGCGATCATCCAGCGGAAGAAGTCGTCGATGTCGCTGCCCAGCGGCTCGAAGATGTCCAGCAGCCCCACCGTGCCGTCGATCTTCACCAGGTGCTGGCCGTTGGCCGCCCACGCGGCCTGGCCGTGCAGCAGCAGCCCGCGCATGACCGAGGACGCGCCGCCGTTGGCCAGGCGCGCCGCGACGTAGTTCGACTGGTCGGGCAGCATCTTGCCGAACAGGCTCTCGTCGGCGATCTTGATGCCGGTGAACTGGTCGAGCGCGGCTTGCTGGAACTGGCGTCCCAAGTTGCTCTTGAGCGCATCCACCGCGCCGTCGAAGTAGCGGCGCAGCTTCTGCTTGACCGTCGGCGGCCCGCCGGTGCCCGACTTGCGCACGAACGATTCCTGCGTCGGCGTGAGCTGGCGGCGCGGCGCGTGCATCATGCCGCCGCTGGCCGTGAGCGCATCCCAGTCGTTGAGCGTCTCGGTGCCGCCCTGGTCGCGCGCGTTGGCCGGGTTGATCACCTGGTCGAGCGCGCGCAGCACCGGCGCATCCGAAGGCAGGTTCAGCAGCGCGCGCAGCTTCTGGACCATCTCGCGCATCCAGACCTTGATCTGCTGCCACACCGAGGTGGCCTCGTAGCGGCGCGCCAGCAGCCGCGAGGCGTTGACGGCCCAGAACTCGCTCGGGTTGAACAGGTGGTAGTGGTCGTAGCTCAGCACGCCCTCGCGCATCGCCTTCATCAGCGCCTGGTGCGCGGTGCGCGAGCCCGCCAGCGCCTCGGGGATGTGCATCAGCGCCTCGAGCTGCGCCGGCGTGGCCGTCTTCATGGCGCGGGCCAGCGCGCGCGCCCACTCGCGGCGGATCGCCTCCTGCATCGCCGGGGGCATCGCGCGCTCGGCGTGGTGCAGGATCTCGTGCACCGCCGTCTCGCGGTGGGTCGCGCCCTTCATCAGCGTGATGATCTCGGCGGCCGGGTTGTAGCGCCCGGCCACGCCCTCCTCGCCCTTGGGTGCGGCGCGCACCGAGATGCCGAGGTAGTCGGCCAGCGCCGGGTTGCGCCCGAGCAGCCACAGGCCGAACTCGACCGTGTCGGGGTCCAGGTCGCCCTGGCGGCGTGCGCGCAGCAGCTTCTCGCGCACGATGTCGGCGCCGCGCTGGCGCTCGGCCACGTCGCGGTTGTGCTGCTTGGCCGACGAGGCACCCGTCATCTTGTCGGCCAGCACCTTGATGCGCATCGTGAAGGTGCCATCGTCGATCTCGCCACTGGCGCGCTGCTCGACCAGCTTTTGCAGCTCGCGCGCACCCTGCACCCGCGGCACCTCGCGCGGCTCGTAGCCGGTCCACGGCACCTGCTCGAGGTTCACCGGCGGCTGCTCGGCGAGCCAGGCTTGCCAGTCGGCCTGCTGCGCCTCGCCGACAGCGATCGGATCGGCCGGCAGCGCGATCATCTGGTCGGGCGTGAAGGCCACCAGCTCGGTGACCGCGTGCACCTCGCGCGGCGCCTCAGCCTGCTCGTGCATCACGAACAGCCGCTCGCCGGCGTCGAAGCGGCGCTCAGCGTCCAGGCGCGAGTGCACCTGCTGGCCCCTGGCGCTCAGCAGCGCGGCCAGGTCCTCCTCGCTCTCGACGCTGGCCGGTGCCGGCGCGGCGCGCGTGACATCGGCCAGGTCGGCGGGCTTGATCAGCTCCACCAACGGCTTGGTCTTGAGGATCTTGGCCAGGACCTCGGCGTTCGGGATGAAGTAGCGGTTGCTCCACTGGATCTGTTCGGCCACCACGCCGAGCTGGGTCAGCTCGCGCACGATGCCCCCGTACAGGCTGCTGGCCAGGATCTCGATGCGCACGTCGTCGGACACGCGCACGCGCTTGAGCTTCCAGGTGTTGGCCAGCTCCGCGGTTTCACCCTTCAAGATGCGCGCGAACACCTCCTCGGCGGGCAGCTTCGACTCGGCGCTGTCGATGTTCAGCCGCTTGAGCAGCGTGGCCACGTCCTTGGGCGCCACCAGGCGGCCGAGCAGGCGCTGGCCGTCGGTGGTCTGGGTGCGTGCCACCTGCATCACGCCGTCGGTCTTGAGGCGGTCCCAAATCGGCAGCATCGCGCCCACGATCATGTGGGCCGACTCGTCGTAGGTGGCCGGGCGCGCCGCGGTTTCCTTGTCCCACATCGCGTGGGCCTCGGCCTCGTCGATCGGCTTGTACAGCCCCGTGGGCGTGGTCTTGCCGAACTCGGTGCGCTCGAACTCCGTGCCCTCCTTGATCTGGGTGCCGCCGGTGCCGAGCATGCGAAAGCGCTCGACCACCGAGCCGTCTTTCTTGGTCACGTTGCCGCTCTTGACCTTGCCCCAGACCCGCCCGCTCTTGATGTTGACCACCCATTCGATCTTGCCGCCCTGCGCCTTCTCGCTCGGGAAGTCGTACATGCGCGTGGGGTGCTTCAAGGCCAGCTCGACGTACTTCGTTTCGGCGCCGGTGCGCTCGTCGACGTGCACCACCTCCTCGCGCTTGATGCTCGACTCCAGCGCCTTGATGGTCTGCATGCCGGTGTCCAGCGTGCCCAGGCGGGCGGCCAGCTCGACCTGCTCGTCCAGCCGCGCAATGAACGCGTCGAAGACCACCGTCTGCATGTCCAGCTTGAGCGACAGCAGCCGGTTCAGGAACTGGCGCGTCGGCGGGAACGCATCGTCGGCGATCTGCTGCGTGGTCTGGTTGACGATGTCGCCCAGGCCCATCTGGGCCAGGAACGAGTCGAACTCCAGCCCCGGGATCTGGCCGCGCTGGGCGTCCTGGATCAGGCGCTTGGCCGCCTGCGTGGCGTAGTTGCTTTCGAGGTTGTCCTTTTCGCTGAACAGCCCGCCGCTGCTGGTGTCGCGCTGGCCCTTGGTCAGCGCTCCGAGCTGGTCCAGGCGCCGCGCGATCGACGACAGGAAGCGCTTGTGCGCCGGGATGTCGGTCGACGCCAGCGTGTAGTGCGGCGCGCTCGCCTGGTTGGTGCGGTGCGAGCGGCCCAGGCCCTGCACCGCCTTGTTGGCGCGCCAGCCCGGTTGCAGCAGGTAGTGCTGGCGCTTGCGCTGGTTCGGCTTGGTCAGGTCGGCCTGGAAGCTGAACCCGGTGCCCCCGGCGTCGGAGAACACCAGGATGCGCTTCTTGTCGGCCATGAAGGCGTCGGCGTCGGCTCGCGCCGCGCTCGCGCCGCGCGCCTGGATCTGCGCCTTGAGGTTGCCTTCGGCGTCGGGCAGGCGCACCACGCGCTGCTTG
>Ga0307517_10000474_pt1 | contig 68845 bp, 95 predicted proteins | sample 23_EM_MG_FD_194515 | JGI IMG/M metagenome (GOLD analysis project Ga0307517, IMG submission 194515) | Populus trichocarpa ectomycorrhiza microbial communities from riparian zone in the Pacific Northwest, United States - 23_EM | ecosystem: Host-associated > Plants > Roots > Unclassified | place... | reverse complement strand
CTCTCGCGAAGGAAGCACTCGGTCCCGAAGACCCGTAGATCGGTGCGCGCATTGATCCTAGCCCCCACTCGGGAACTTGCGCTCCAAATATCATCGCACTTGAACGCCTGCGTGAATGACGCCCACGCGCCTGAGGAACGGGTCGCCTCAAACGATCAAAAATTACCGAAGCCACCTCCTCTCGTGAGCGTTGCGGCCATTGTTGGTGGGATGTCGCCCCACAAACAGAAACGGATATTGTCCCGCGGAGTGGATGTGTTGGTTGCCACGCCTGGTCGGCTCTGGGACATCATGCAGGGAGTACGCAACACCCAACACTCCGTGAACGTCTTCTGATTCGACGATAGGAAGACGACTTGGCGAATGATATAAAATCTCTTGATTTCCTTGTTCTGGACGAGGCAGACAGGATGATTGAGACCGGACACTTCGCCGAGCTTGACAGTATTCTACGCCTCACATTGCGGCAATACCAGTCAGTCCTTCGGCTTTGCATTTTGATTGCCCCCAATGACAGTGGTGTAGCGAGGACCAGTGCGACCCTGCATTAGAGGATGAGCCAGCGGCCGATTCTGCGAAGAATGCCCTACAGACCTTTGTCTTCTCTGCCACCCTCAGCAAGAACCTTCAGCGGAACCTCAAGAAGCGGGCAAAACCCCGCAAGAGCGGGAAAAACTCAAAGCCGCTGACCACTCTGGGTTAGTTCGGTCACAACGAGACATGTTTGGTGGCTGAAGTTTAGGTAGAGGATCTATTGGAGCGTCTCGACTTCCGAGACCCGGAGCCAGATGTGATCGACCTTAGTCCTGAGGGCGGTGTCGTGCCTTCGTTACGGGAGAGTCAGATAGAGTGCCTCTCCGCAGATAAGGTGGGCCGCCTATGCCTCCCGACCCAGCACCGCTCACAACCTACGCCACAGGATACATACTTATACTACTTCCTCCTGCGGTATCCTGGGCGGTCACTGGTTTTCCTTTCGTCCATTGACGGCATTCGGCGACTGGTGCCGCTTCTCGAGCTCCTGGAACTCAAAACATATCCTCTACATTCACAACTCGAGCAAAAACAGCGGTTGAAAAATCTCGAGCGTTTTAAATCCACGCCAAATTCTGTCTTGCTGGCGACAGATATAGCAGCGAGAGGTCTCGATGTTCCGTCTGTCGACCATGTTATACATTACCAAATACCGAGGTCCGCAGACACATATGTGCATAGGAATGGAAGGACCGCGCGTGCAATGAGACGGGGGTTCAGCTTAATCATGTGCGCACCGGACGAACGCAAGGTGTTAAGAGCCCTCCTAATCAGTCTTGGCCGTGGTGCGTTACCAACAGCCCATTCATACAACTTGAAATTGACCTCGCGGCTCGTGTATAGAGGACGGCGAAATACCACGGATGAACATCGAACTGTATATGCTCGACAAACTAAAGGCTCGCACCCAACTCGCGAGGCAAATAGACGTCGCCCGACACAAGGCCAATAAAGTGAAGCATGAAAAGAATTGGCTTAAGGAAACCGCCGACGCAATGGATATCGAACTCGATTCGGATTTCGCCGACAGGTGTGCACGCCTTTAACCCGTTTGTCTACCTGTGTTTGAACCACTCTGGCCGCGCAGTGATACGGAAACCAAACCGAACGGTCCGACGAGACGTCAGAAAAAGGCTGCCGATTCGGGGATTAAGGATAAAAAACAGCAACTGAAACAGCTTTTGGCACAGCCATTGCTCGCGCAAGGGATTTCAAAACGGTACATCACCTCTGGGAGCAACCCGATCGTGCACGAGTTGCTGGCTGGTGAAAGTGAGTTGGCCCATTTGTCGTAGTAGAGCCATAATCTGTACTTATCGGAGCGTTCGTCGCCGCGGGCAGGCCATGAAACCATGCTTGGTGTCAAGAAAACTTCCGCCGGATCGGACTTGTTGAAGAAAAAGGTCAAGAGGCGCAGCAAGAATGAATACGAGTGGAGCGGATTCGGCTCAACTTCGTAATCGCAGAATCACAACGTTGCCCTCATTTCATCTAATACACCACCACAAAATAAGATAAAGCGAGCTACGGACAACTACGGTTACAGGGTTTACTACAAATATGCAAATAAGATAATAGGGAGAAGAGAGGTATGAGTCCGGGAAGAGCGGGAAAACGACAGCGAAGGATAAACAATTCAACAAACATAGGAGGCGTGTCAAGGTCATGCAAGTCTAATGCAAGTCTAAACTTGAAGGGAAGAAGAAGAGGTCGAAACGGAGAAAACACATGGGGGAGCCACAGCGGTACTTAAGCCGCACGGGGGTGCAGCGTGACTTTCCTCGTGGCCTTCACCTGAGGGCCGAGCTTTCCGAAGTATCGCTCCGAGTCAAATGACCAATGTAAGCTGCCCACGATCCAATCAGCAAGTCCATCAACGTAGATCTTGACCTGTTCGTCTATCTCCGGGCCCCAACTTGGAAGACGTTCTCGCTCGGCAATGAATCGATCGATCGAGCTCTTGCACATGTCGCCGACGTAGTCAACAGAGGGCTGGAGATCCAGACCGCGGTGCTTCATAAGAATAACGATCATGTTGTGTGTGTCGCCCTTGGCTTGTTCACGATTATAGGAGAAGATGTCCTGTCATCGGTTTGTTATGAGCGCGAGTGAAAGTGATCATCTGCCGGGGCGGACTCACGTTGGACCATGTTACGAGGTCGTTGGCGGCTTCTCCGAGAGCCTCCACAACGGGGTGCTCCATGACTTCGTCCGGGATATCAAGGCCATTCGCGTACTCGACGAGAGCCCAGCACGGTTTGCATCCGCTCGTGTCCCGGCGGACTGAGATGTAGGAATCGAGGTCAGGGATAACCCCGTCCCTTCGATCCCTGGCCTGGATTGTGATAGCTTGGAAGAACAGGTCCATTGTGGACATGAAACGTTGCTGGGCACCGGGGCTTCCGTCCTTGATCAAGCGTTTCCAGTAGCTATGTAAAATTGCAGTCAGTTTGCTTCCCAAGGCGGGAATAATGATGGGCGGGAGACTCACTCCCGGGTAAGAGTGGAAACACGAGTGTCGCTCTCGTAGGTGTCGGGACAGTACAGTGTGTTCATAACATCATCTGCAACGCTGCGAGTACCCAGATGGGTCATATCGTCCGAAAGGTCGTCCAGGTGGAATAAATAGTTCATAAAGTCGCAGCAGACCCTGAGGTGGTCAAACTCTGCATAGGGGTAGCACATGGACGTGAGCTCTGGGAAAAAGTGGGTCAGTCAGTGATCGTGTTGAGTTAGGGAGCTGAGCATCTCACCTCCTGCTTTGAGCCCTCGGAAGGCGTTCTTGCGCCTCTCTCCGAGGTGACCATGCTCAAAGAGCCACGTTTTAGACTCTTCGACGGCGGTCTCAACCTTGGGATTGCAATGGATGCTGAAGTCACAATGAGAGACGAGATCCGGAATAATAATAGTATCAGGTGCGGGGGCAGTCTCGACGACGACCTCTGGAGTAGAGACAGGAACGGGTTCGGGTTCGGGGACCTGGACAGTGACCGGCTGGTCAGCCTGAGGGCGCGTACAAGTGGATGTCCCAATTCGATGAAGGATTCGAGAGACACGGTTCTTGAATCGCCTGGCCATCGCTCGTACCCCGAACGATCTAGTGGAGGAAGGTTTCTCGGCCGCCATCTCAGACGGAACGGCGAGGAGCCAATATCTAGCGAAAATGGGCTACCCTAGGCGGATAGTTGCCCCCAGACCTGGGTAGATATACCTCGTCGGTCATGAAATCCATAAGGATGCAGCCTGTGTGCTTCATGGCGGTGTCCCCTCTTGTTTACCTCGTCTAATGTTTCACCGAACAGAATAAAGTGGCCAGGAGCGTCAGCAAACGTGGCGAAAAGGAGTTGCAATTACTGCACCGGCCGCAATTCAAACTTTGGAGATGAAATGTGTGGCCCCATACAACATGAGATGAGATGAGCCGCATGCGCGGTGCGCGAGCGAACACGCATTATCCGCGCCTGGGCGCGAACCCAGCACGACAATGCTTCAAGATCGCGGCGAAAATTGAACTGTGGAGGGATTACTAAAGGCACTTGTTCCAGGGGGACGTGTCTCCGCTCGTGGGAAATACGTGAACTCTACCAACCTCGGCTAGTCACAACATTTCGCGCTGATCATCGTAGATCATACTGTCTGAAATTGGTGTCCGCAGGACCAGATTGGGAAGGAGGGGGCCTGATACAAGGAGGAAAACTTTAACAACCGCGGAGTGTTTGCAGAACCGGAAAAATGTGTATTTGTGGTGTGGTCGCTGCAGCAACCCGGAAGCAGAGTCTACGATGGGCAGGAAGGGGAATGGGTATTATTTGCACAGTATCTGTGAATGAGGATCGCCGAAGAGCAAAGATGGGAGATGCAGCAGCCTATGCAAAATTATGGAGTAGATCGAACCAGGGATCGGTAAACAGGTATAAAAATCGGAGCTGAGAATGAAGATAAGTCTGTAGATGCAATTGATGAATCGGTCTTGTGGTCCAGTTGATGACAACGGGATTGTTCCATGGGAAGAACGTGAGGTGCTGCGTGAGCCTTGGCCACCTCATTGGCGGCAGGAGACGTTGACGAGGGCGACGCGGTTCATTTGGGGGTCGACGGGACGGAGGTGTAGCGAGTCTACATGGGTGAATCTGATATTAGGGGACCGCCGGCAGGTCCTCAAACGTGGGAGTAGCAAGTCGTTTGCGTTTACGTTCTGGAGATCCCCGGATCGGTGATGAAAACGTGAAGGAAGCGTAAATTCGCTTCCTCTCCGGGGTAGACAAAGTTGGAGGGGGGAGGGAGCTTCCGCGGGTCAAACGACGGGCGGGGGTGGAAGGGGTACCAGTAGCGACTGCATCTGCAGGGGAGCGGACGTAATCTCGAAGTTCTGGTTCGGCGGAACCAGTCTGTGAAGTGGTTATGAGATGAGGGCCACCCTGGGAAAATTGTCAGGAAAACCCGACGCACCCTCTTGGCGGTGGTCGCCGTCTTAATGCCCTTGGAAGCGGAGGACAGTCGCGCAAAGGCGTCTGACACATTGGCCAATGGGCTGACGGTCAAATCGTAGCAGCGGGAGTCGACATCGGATTGTGACAATCTGCGAGCGAGACGCTCGTCTTTCTCTTCAGCAATGCTTGCCAGCTCCGGGGAACGCCTCTGGCGGGTGGTGGGTTTCGATCTGCGGGCCTTTGGGCGTGACCTCTCGATCTCTCCGTCGGAGGAGGAAGACACTTTGCGTTTCTTGGACGGCACAAGTGACGGCACTTTTTTGGTGTCCTTGGGGTCGGGTGGATTGTGGAGTTTAGTGGCGAGCACAGAAGACTTGCGCTTCAGGGTTGCAGTGCTGGAAGAGCGGAGGCGACCCCCAGTTAACGGATGAAGGTTCTCCTTTTCGGTTGCGGAGAGCGAGGAAGGACCGGCTTCCTCTTCCAGGGCCTTGGTCGGTGCTGGCTTAGGTGCAAGCTGGGGCTTTACAGTCGAGACATCGTCAATAAAAACTGTAAATTTACGTGAAGTCATCGAAGCGATGCAAAAGGATAGGCGGTGCGAGCGAGCGAGCGAGCGAGTAGCTGTGGACTGTGTATGAACAGAGCTTGTGGTCAGTATGTAAGTGAACAATGGTTCAACTGAGACGCGAGGCAAATATTTGCCTGTCCGATTCGGCATTTACCGACCGCGTCAGCTCACGTGATAGGACACCTGCGGTTCCCACGGGTCAAATATTTGAGTGGCCAAGGGCTTTCTTTCATTTCGTATTCGCTGCTGCGCATTTGAGAGAACCGCAGAGAGGTGTGCGCTTTTACCTGCATTTTCAATTAGATTTCCGGCTTTTTTGTGGTTGGCTGGTCATTGACAGCATCAACAGTGAACTCGGCAAATCCCGAAGAACACTTTCCCTCCCCCTCCTCGCTCCGTCCGTCGAACAAAGAGTCTCCTCAATGGCGCCGTTCGAAAGGTCAAAGAAACCATACTCGGTACGCCACACATTCAGTGCTCGTATTGGTGACTTCAACTGATTAGTTCTCCAGCGACCTGCGTCGCGACCCGCAGATGGCGCGTGGCAGCATGACCTGCATGAAAAGGCCGCGCCTACCCCCCACAAGCCCCCAGTCTCGAACCGGGTCCAAGATGAAAACAACCGTATCATGGTCACAAACCTTCATTACGAATTGACACCGAAGGACTTGATGGTGTGCAGCAGTTTCTCCTTTACCGAGTGTTACTCACCCGGTGCTTCAGTCTGTGTTTGGTAACGTCGGCACGCTTGTACGCGAGCCTCTGATCAGGGTACGAAGCCATCCGAATGAACAAGTCCCATGAAAGACCCTGCCGACCTCGATTCGCATTTCGTTCCCCTTTAAAGTACGACCGCAGTGGACGCTCCTCTGGAGTCGCGATCGTCACGTACGAGACCCCAGAAGAAGCCTCTCGGGCAATCGCTCGCTTCAACGGTGCAACCGCAAATGGTTTGTGTGTCACCTCGCTCACCCCTGCCACTCTCTAACTCTCAACAGGTCAAATGATGACGGTAGAATATGCCCCAATCCCCACAAAGCCCAAACGTCGTGCCGTGAGCGCACCAACGTCACTAATTGATAGGATTTCAAAGCCTCCCTTGTTGGAGAGGCTCGGAGAGTCGAAGAAAACACCAGACCTAGCCACACCGTGAGCAGCACAATCGTCAAATTCACAAACCCGTCCTCTTACACTCCTTTTCAGCCGTAAACCGCGAGGTGGAGGACCAATCCGCACCAAAGGCACGAGGCCACCCCGTCCAGGCCCCAAAAAACCAAAGACCGCGGAAGAGTTGGACAAGGAACTGGATTCGTTCATGAATGACGATTCGAAGCCGAGGCCGGCCGGAAAGGAGGGTGAAGTTGTCGTCACCACGTCCTCATCTCAGACAGGGGCCGACGGCGACGTTGAAATGGCGACTTGAAATCTATCCATCGTGTGAGGAGTGCACCGTTTTTACGTTTTGCTAAAGTATAAATCTGCTGTCCTATTGTAATCTACACACTTGATGTTTCTTCTTTCCTACCATCATGCCTTGAATCGGTCACGCACTCCAAGAATCCTTCGCCTTCGTACATGTGGATTTCATGCGAACGCACCCAGACTATCGCTTCCTATTCCTCCTGCCCTGCTCAGCCTGGAAACCAAGGCAGACGGGGCCGGTGCGCGAGAATGGTTAAGCGTGTTCAGGAATGCGACCGTCCCCCGGAACCTGGTGGAATTGAGCTTTGCTCGAAGTTCTGGGCCCGGCGGCCAGGTGCGTGTACCCCCCCCCCCCCCTCAGAAGTACCGCAGTATCCTACCATGTGTCGACCTCTGATGCTCCACAGAACGTCAACAAGGTCAACACGAAGGCGACAATACGATGTCAAATAGACACGAAATGGATCCCTCCATGGGCTCGCGCGGAGTTGCGCAAATCTGTGACCAGTTTTTTTTCCTCGAATTTGCGTCTACCTTGACTCAGATCTCTGGGATACGTTTCTAGCCATACTTTGTTGCATCGACTAATTCACTCCTCGTCACGTCGACCGCCCATCGGTCGCAAGCTCAGAACGTGGAAGAGAGCTTACGCAAGGTTTGTTAACGTCCATACAGCACCGTTCGACGTCCTCATCCTGTGGTTCAGTTGCACCAGTGCGTGCTCTCAGCTTCATCAGTCGCCATAAAGAACGAACCTTCCGCGGAGCAGGTGAAGAGAGTCCAGGATCTCCAACGAGCGGAGAAGGTGAGGCGCAGGGCGGAGAAAGGTAAACGGAGCCAAGTCAAGAAATTACGGAAAGCCGGGTCGGGCGGGAGCGCGTGGGACTGACTGTTGTCATAAATATACCAGACCCAACGTCGATTCACCTTGCACGGTTTATCTTACTGCAAACCTTGTGAACCACCGTGGTGAGACAAAAGCATTGTATTGTGCATGGTCAGAATGAAGAGTGAGGGCAGGAGATGCTGAGACACTGGAAAACACAAGTTGGGAAACGAAGCACTGCACATCCAGGTCAAGGAAAATCAGCAGACATCGCAAACGGGAAAGAACGAACGGTGCATACCACAATCACACATACATCAGTATTGCACCTTCAGACCGATCTGGCTTCCAAGCACCAGAGATGAGGTTCGTCTTGTGGGTCCTCCCACAACCGGACACAGGGCAAGACCACTCATGCACCCGTTCAACCTTGGGTTCATGAGCCTTCTGTTTCTGTTTTCCCTTGGATCGGGGAGTGCTGGCCGATACAACCCTACCCGATCGTAACCGCCGCCACGTACTGCCAAACAAGGACCCTCCGCTCTCAGGTGGCACAGGATCCTGTTGCTCCGGCTCCTCGACTACTTTTTCCTTCCCCTTCCCAGTGCTCTCCGTTGAGGGTTCACCATCGTCGTCGTCTTGAGCGCCAGCTGGTCTCATCAGTTCCCTCACGCATTTCCCGTCAAGGGTGTGACCGCATCGGAGACCCCAAAGTCGTTTGTCATCCGGCACATTCCCCATGACCAAAGGATCCAGACACTTGGCACATACTAGGACTGTGTCCACCGTGGACGGAGATGGACCAGAACTTGCACCGGTTGTAGCCAAATCCTCGACTTCACCAGATGATGCAAAATCATGTGTAAACCCTGGAGCGACCTTTGGTGGGTGAGTGAACGCGCGCTTGTACTCTGGTGCATTCTTTGGCATGGATGTGGTCGATTCGGAGAATCGCCCGAGTCGGTTGTAAGCGCTGAAAAGCGGTGGGAAGAAATCCGGAAGGGCTGGAATGCCCACATCAGCCCCATCGTCAAATAAAAGGTCAAGGTTCTCTTCGGGGAACCCGGAAATTGGACTAAAAATCGGGTTGGAGAATAGGCGCACGGCTCGAGAGCTGCGTCGTGAGTGGCGGTGTGGGGGGTGACCGGCTTGGAGCTCGTTGTTGGCAGTTATGAGGGCACCACCAAAACCCATGACGGGAACATGATGTGAGGGTGTAGATGGTCCGGGTGCATCTTCGTTTGTGGGGGTGTGGTGTCCCGGCAGACCGAGAAGCCTTTCTTCGAATGCGAACGGTTGGGGATTGGCGAGGACTACGCCCGACGGGAGCGTGGGAATTTGTTGTGGAGGATGGCGGAAGGTGGGTCTATGCCGTCGAAAACGAGGGGGCAGCGGCGGTACAGGTGGAATTGGAGATGGTCTTGAGCGTTGTCGTAGAGGAGGTGATCTATAGCGGGAAGGAACTGGGTAGAAATATCGAGTCAAAAGGTGGAACGTAACATCGGACAGGAAGAAAACGCACTTGAAGGACCAGCAATACCTTCTGGGAGGCTGTCCACGTCGATAACTTCGCTTGGCCGCGAGCGGGGGTGTCGCGTCGACGATGAGACGAACTGGATCTCGTCGTCCTCGAGGAGGTCAACATCAATAACGTCTGCACGGTGAACATGCGTTTCGATGGCCGGCGGTGGCAGAACCGTCGTAGACATTGTGAGAGCCACGGTGAAGACTGGAGGAGACTGTGGTGGTTGTGGCCAAAGTTGAAAGACAAAGTCAGCCCTGCTTGGGACAGTGGGCAGAGGGTGGTCGAGCGTTGCTTAGTCAGCAGGCGGTGAGGGTTGTCTTACCCGATCGTCATTCCGTCCGACGTGACCCCCCGCCGGTTATGTGGTTTCATTCACTTACTAAGTGCTTACATACAGCGCACTCTCAGGTGTGGAATACTACATCCCATACTCTCACGCACGCATCTGCACCGGAGCTCACGAGCTTGCCTTTCGTTCCGTCTTCCTCCAACCAGAACACAACGTTAACCCCTCCTAGACCAGCATTCTTAATCGCGATCTTCTTCATCGGCTTCTCTACGCTCCAGACATACACGTCGGTATCAAGCGATCCGGTGGCGCAATGTCTGCTGTCGGAAGTCCACTGGATCGAGTTGACTCTTGCGGAATGGAAAGCCCATCTCGAGGTTATCAGCTATTGAAAGCCGAGTAGTCAGAGGACGCCCCCCCCACCTCTGTGGGTTATGTCTCACCTTTTTCTCCTTCGCATCAAATAGGAAGAGTTTCCCGCTCGACTGGATGGGTCAACCTCCCATCAAGTGAAGGTGATTCACACAACTCACATCACCTGAGACTACCATCGCGCCGTCGGGTGAGAACCGGATCGCACTTATCGCACCCTTGTTGCCTTCCAACATTCCGGTCTCCTTCAGCGACTTACCATCCCAATTGTATAACCTGACCTTTGCATCCTGTGTTACCGTTGTGAGTCACCGTTAAGGCGCACGAATGGTAGAAGCAACCAACCTCTCCTCCAACGGCCACCAGAGAACCGTGGGCGTCGATTGCGCTCGGAGTGAAGGAGGTTGAGAGTTCAAAGGTCTTCTGATTATCCCGAACCACTTCCAGTCCATTTATCTCGGCTAAGAACACTGATCCATCCTCTCCAACTGCGATGGATTTCGGTTGGGACTTCGTTGAGAGCGAAGCTGGCCTGGAAAAAAGTGAGACCGTGGGACACGTCGCTCTACTGTACCCACTAACGTGAAAGTTGGACCATCTATTTCCCTCAACCGATCATCAAATCCCACAGAGAAAACCCTCCCATCATTGCTGGAGGAGAGAGACGTCACAAGACTCAAGTGCCCGTCGCCGCCAACGCGAGATGCCTCGCCAGCAGCAGAGAAAGACAACACCCTTCCGCTGGCGGTACCGGTTAAGAAAGTTCCCGAACCAGTTGGAAGGGCAGCGGTTACCGATTTTTGAGGGGCCTGGAGACGCAGCATTACGGCGGAAGCAAGAGACTTAGGGGATGTATCCTACCTGGATAATACGGGATGGTTTGCCTGACACTCGTTTGTCGAAGGTGTTGAGATCACTAGACATTGACAGAGAAACGATCTCATCGCCATCTGTCCATGTACCTCCAACCTGTTGATTGTCAACGCCTTGACCGAGCGACCACGATGTCACTAGCTTGCTCGCTTCCACGTCCCCTGAGTCAACCTTAGGAAGCATGTTCCCAATCACTGACATAAATAAATCAACTCACAGAGTTTGACAATAGAGTCAGCGGAGGCAGTCATCAACTTCTTGCTGTCAGGACTCCACCCGCAGGCTGTCTGATGACCGATGCTGGTCAGTCATACTTCACCAAGTGAAGTTTCCAGTACCCACAATCGAGCCTGTATGGCTATCGCTGGTGATCTCCGCAATGGTATCTCCAGATGTACCGTTGTAGATGAAGATTTTGGCGTCGGAGCCAACGCTAGCGAAGTGGTCCCCGGAGGGTGAAAATCTCACGTCCTGCACAAACTTTGTGTGCGTTCTGACGGTCTAAACGAGTCGTTCGTGAGAACCTAGCCCTCCGAGCTTCGAATATCGTGATATGACCCACTGAAGCGTACTTGAACGGTACACCTAGATCATCGGATCTGAGACCTAAGCCCGGGGTTGGTGGAAGAACTGCTCTCACCGTGGTGAAATGCAATTGTGACATCATCTGAGGCGGTCGCAGCCCTGAACGGACGTTGATGACGAATCGAAACGGCGTTCACGGTTTTTGAGTGTCCAATGATATCTCCCGTGGACGAACCGGTGTCGAACATGAACGCATGGCCAAACCTAGCTTATACTGCACGTCAGCAGGCCCCACAGCGAGCCCCTTTGGATTACTGACTTGTCGCGGCCTTCGCCAACGGCGATAATTCTCTTGCTCTCTCCATCCCAGTCGAGATCGTTACTAAAACCAAGGGTGGTCGGTCATCTCGTTCATGTAAGATATGCGAATTAAAGCAACGTACATTCTTCCGGCGAGGACTTTGTATTCGCCCTTCAGGATCCTATCCTCTCCAATTGTGTCCCACACTTTCACTGGTTCAAACAAAGTCAGCAAGTCCGAGATAAGCCTTGGCAGACAGGCATCACAGACTCACCGGTTCCGGAGACATCGGCAGAAGCACAGTAAAACCCTGTAGGAGAGATCCTGGCGACAGTGGTGTTATGTACATGCCCGGTGTACACATATGATGCCCCAGGATCCTAAATCCGATGGTTTGAATGAATTTCGAGAAGATTGTGTGTTGTGCTACCTTCAGGTCACGAATCTACAAAAGTCAAGCGGGTTAGAGTGGACCACAGTCAAGAACTTCGACATACGATGATGGTCTTGCCATTAGCATACACGATCTTATCTTCCCTGCTGCTCAACTTGGTTGACGTTCCCCGGACAGTGTTGGGGTTCGCGGGGTAGATCGTCGATCTTGTGAACGACATCGCTTTGGTTTCCGCTCAGTTGAGAACCGCCTAGTCCTATCGGTGGATGTGGTACTGCGGGAGAGATGTAACCACCGAGGGAGTTCCCGAACTGGCTAATCCGCCGCTGTTGCACCGTCATCACGCTGCTGATCACGAGTAAGTCTGTGGTGACGTCTTCCACCATCGCCGAGATGTTCAAATTCGACTTCGTCCAGGACGGCGACGGCGAACGGACTCAGGAAGCTCAGAACGACAAAAAGGAGGCAAATGAGCCAGTTCTGACGGAGATATCACTGATTGAATTGGTGCGTACCCCGCGATTATTGAAGCTCTATGTACACTGTGACAATGATCCCCTTCCCAGTTAGACACTTTGCCCTCCCTCATTTCCTACTCCCCGTTGCAGATACCGTCGGCAGGGGACCATCCAGAAATTTCTCTCTCTCGGCGGGACCTCTTTGACGCGCGGTTTCAGTTAATTTCGCAAGCAGGTACCGAACAACCAGACCAACCGGTCGAGGGACTGGAATTCCTCGACACCCCCTCGGACCTACTCCCTGGTGTGTACGAAGGTGGTCTGAAGACTTGGGAGAGTAGCCTTGATCTCGTGCATGTTTTGAGCGGTGCCAATCTCAAACTCAGCGGTAAACGCATCTTGGAGGTTGGCCACTGCCGCACAGTTTGTCCCCACACACGAATTGAACAACCCATGTTAGGTCGGTTGCGGGACCGCCATACCTTCTCTCTACCTCCTGCGTCAGCTTTTCACCCTCGATGAATCTCAAAACACCGACGAATCGCACCTATATCTGCAAGATTTCAACCGGTCGGTGCTTGAGCTGATCACCCTCCCAAATATCCTCCTCGCATGGTGTACGTTCCGAAATTCTTCTCGGATAGCCACGACTCACCGACACACAGACATGTCGCCGTCATCCGCTTCCTATCGGGACGCGTTCCGAACCGGCACCGACGTTGACGAAGATACAGAACACCCTCCACTTCCTCCGTCTGACTCTGGGGTACTGGGCGAGCTTCCTATCAATCCATCACTTGTCGCGGCGTTCCTGGAATCACTCTCCAACAAAAACTTACACATTCACTTCCTCTGCGGTTCTTGGAGCACGTACAACATCGATCGTCGGTTTGACATCATCTTGACATCAGAAACAATGTATCGGGCGGAAAGCATCCCAGATCTGTTGGATGTACTATGGAAGGCGTATGCCAGTCCACCATCTCTAACTATCGATGCAACGCTCGAAGGAGCTGTGCAGGAAAAACTGTCGCTTGATGACCCGAAATGTTATGCGGCTGGGAAGGTTCTGTATTTTGGGGTTGGAGGGGGACTGCCGGACTTTATTTCCAGGCTGGAAGATTCACGGGGCTCCAAGTGTTCAAGAAGGAACGGGAAGTGGGAAGTACTCAAAGAACATTCACAAGGCGTAGTCAGAAAGGTATTACGGGTTTCCTGGGATTAGGACGTGTTACTCGGTATCCCTGTAGATTCTCTAACGGCAGATGGTGAATGTAGTTTCTCCATAAGGAAACTGAGTCTCCATTGAACATCACTGAGTGTATCTCTCCACAAAGTCTGCCAATTATCACCAAGACTACACATGCCACGGGCAGATTAATATGGTAGGTGTTGTACAAACTTGCAATCTAATTAGGATTCAACGGTCAAGACTTGCCATGATCGGATGCGAATGCAAAGAAGGTGTGAGATGTTGGGAGTCGCGACGCCACAGGGTGAAAAATCCTCAGCCGTAATTCAGCGCTCCGCCGCCGTTGGGTGGACCGGGGGCTTGACGGTTGTCTCTCTGCTTACCGCCTCTTCCAGTCCCAGGAGGTAGGGGCCCAGGAGGCCGGGGGGGTAGATGTGCCGGTCTGTTCTGCGTGAGTGTAGAGGGAAGAGGGGGAGGTTGGTACGGGAACCCAGGTGGTGGGGGACCGTACAGACCAGGCGGAGGAGGGTAGCTTCTATTATACGATTGCGGAGGTGGCTGAGCAGGGAGCATGGGGCCAGGCATGAATGCTGGCGGGGGTCCTGTATAGAGAGGTGCGAGGTAGGGGTTAAATCCATTAACCGGAGGGGGACCTCTGAACTGTCCTCCAGGTGGTGGAGGACAGTGCTGCCCAGGACGATCGCGCAGGTAGAAACCAGGGGGGCCAGGATTCACGGCATTGGAAGGCATTTGCCCGACAGGGGGCCTTTGACCGGGAGGTGGTTGCATAGCTGCCGCTGGTGGACGTCGACCACGCTTGTCTAGTTCGTGAGAGGCTTCATAAACCGGCAACCTGATTTACACGAGAGGGTAAGGAGCGGAATGGGTCAACGCCAAGTACAAACCAAGTATCATTGCGTGGGCGGGAAAAGTTGTCAGCTTTCGATACGAAATGATCAAGGGTGAGTAGCGAGCGAATCCCCACTTTTTAGGGTCTGCGGGTAATGGATCCGTCCAGAAGTACTCGTGGTCTAACGCTTCGGCTGCGGTAATCCTCTCTCTAGGGTTGCAGGTCAAAAGTTTGTCAAGCAGGTCGCATGTCTCCTTGCCCAGGCTGCAGAAAGCTATGAAATTATGGCCACAATCGACGCGCTGACAACGTACCTCTCATACATGTGTTTCAACCTCCGAGGATAGGATTCCGAAAACCTCTTCACGCCCTCACATCCGGGAAGCGCGTCATAATCGGGCCACGTGTGTTGGTTGGGAGTGCCACACAATCGCCAGATCTTATCGAGTTGATCGAGGTCAGAGTTCCCAGGAAGGATCGGTTTTCGGGTAAACATCTCCCCAAGAACACACCTATGTTGTACGTGAGAAGACCCACGAGGAGAACGGTAAAAGTAACGCACCCTATGCCCCACACATCAATCTCTGCGCCATATTGTCTTGCACCCAAGAGTAACTCAGGCGGGCGATACCACCTTGTTACGACACAGTTCGTATACCTCCGCTTATGGGAGCCGGTGTCCGTTGCGACGGATGGGTCAAATGTCCGTGCAAGACCAAAGTCCGCTATCTTCAACGAGCCATCGTTGGAGATGAGCAGGTTGGCCGCCTTCATGTCACGATGTAAAATGTGGTTCTTGAACGGCATGAGTGTTGAAGAAACAACTATCGCGCGAATACGTACCCGGTGCATGTATTCGGTGCCCTCCATGAGCTGACGCATGTAGAGTTTTATGTGACTCGGTGACAATTTGACACGCTCGTTTTCCAAAAGGCCGGCAAGGTCATGGTCCATGTATGGAAAGACCATGTGCACAGAGACGGGAGAGCCCTTGCCTAGAACGATTGGCCAAAGTGAGTTGTGATCACGGGAACAAAGTATGCAAGCTGACCTCGAACGACAATCATATCGATGATGTTGATGATACACGGGTGTTCGAGAGCCTTGAGGATCTTGATTTCTCGGAGAGCAGTGACAGGCATACCTTCCTTCTCGTTGTGCATAAGAATCCTCTTTAGGGCGACGACATTTCCTGTAGTTTTTTGGATTGCTTTATGTACCTCACTGGAAAAATGGTCAGAGTGAGAATGCTACACCAAAGCGGGGCTCTTACCCAAACGTTCCTTCCCCCAACTTGGTCGTAATGTCATAATCGTGGATTGAGCCGCATCCCGGGAACGTGCGGCCGTACGCCAGCTCCTCTTCTTTACGAGGGCGTCGCGTCCGTTCGGAACGTTTCGATTGTGGTGGGAGAGGCTGATCGGGAGTGCCTGGTTCAGTTTTCGGGACGTCTTTGGCGGCCTGAGCGGGATCAAGCGGTGGAGGGGATCGGCTGAGCTTGGGAGTAGGTGGTTTCTTTGAAGGAACGGAAAAGGATATCGGTTGATGCTCTGGAGGTAGGGATCGTTCTGGGGGGGGTGGGGGAGGGGGGTCTGAAGGCGGCGGTGGAGGGGAGTGGAGACCGTACGGTGCATCATGAGGGCGAGGAGTTGCAACATAATCCATTCTAGGGGATCTAAGCGGAGGGGAAGGGGACCGCGGCCGGTGGTCATAGGATGGCCTCCACGAATCTCCTTCGGAGCGGTCGTAACGATGCGGCGGCAGGTCGTCTGGACGGTAGTATCGGTCACGAGATTGGTAACGAGAATAGTAGTCTCCGCCCCTATCCCAGGTCGACCTCCGTACGTCGTGCGGGGAGAGGTTTGGGCGTGGTGGTAAACGGTGCTTGGGGGAAGCCGAGCGGGATCTATCTGAAGGTGGAGACCGTGTCCTATCGTAGTCCCGGCGAGGGGGGAGATCGGAAGACCTTTGTGCACGACCTGACTGCCGGTCCCTATCGTACGAAGGTTCGTATGTATCACCTCTGAACTGACGGCCACGCCTTTCGCCAGGGTGAGGGTAGGAGGGTCGATAATGAGTTGAGTCGCGGCCACGCGGTCTACGGTCCTTTGAGTGTCCGTTTTTAAAATCCCCCTCTTGAAGCCTGAGTTCAGTGTCCGGTGACCTTTCGTAGATGACCTTGTCTCGGGATTGGGTGGAGGAAAAGGGGATCGAAGGAGGCAAGTCCTGTTTTCTCCTGAACGGGAAGGCGACTTTTGACTCGTACTTGGACTTTGAGGTAGCATTATTCGACGTCGCGGACGCGGGGGACCCCTTGCTATCGTACGGTGGTTGCGCAACGACGTCATCGAGTTCGCCTTCCTCTGGAGAAGATGTTACCAACCGCTTGCTCGGCCGCAGACGTTCAGGCGAGGCTGACGCAGTGCGCTTCGGTGGTAATGGCGGAGACAACGACATTTCACGTGGCTGCTGGGCGCTGGATCCGATATCCAGGCAGCCAGTGTCGAGGCAGAAGGACAATCGTAAGTGGGAGCGCTCTCACCTCACAGTGGCAGAGTTGGTGTAAGTGTTTGGCTTATGTAATAGCATCGCCGAATTTGGAAGGAGGTGAGAATGTGGGAACCAGTTTCCATTTATAGAAAGTCACGCCATTAACGAATATCGGCCCATTCCTCGAACTGACTCTCAAAAGCTGCGCTGGTGAGGATGACCGCCTCTTCGTCTTCTGCGATGACCGAAACGCACCTGCCATCGCCTCCGTCGTCAGACTCGTCGCTGTCGTCGCTTTCCAACTCGCCTTCACCTAAGGAAGAGGAGGAATCGAACGAATTCTACAACCAACTGGCTTCGCAGCTCGATCCCTTCACCTATCTCCTCCAGCCGGACGCTATGGCTACCGACGATCTCACCCAGTCGTCTTCGGTGGACGAGTGGTCTTCGTTTACTTCCCTCGCCGACAACGGCATTCACCCTTCCCAATCCAAAGTTGAAGCCCTGGGCTTTGGCGGGGAGTTTAACTTTGCTATGCCCATGGACCTGGGCTTGGAATCCACTTTCATTGATCCGTCGGCCTTACACTTCAACACGAGTATCTTTACTCAGCCAGATCCTTCAATTCACGCCTTTAATCCCACTCAAACTGAATTTATCCCACCTTTGTTGACGCAACTATTGGACCAATCCGGACCGCACTCTGGCCGTAGGCTCAGCGTCACCTCATCTTCATCGTCATCTGGTGCTTCTCTCTCCCCTATACTGGAACGGCGGCCAACCCCTGAGATCACCGCGATGATTCCTGCGAACTCACACGAGGAGCTCGCCCGAAAAGTCCTGCAAGCAATCGGAGCAACCCTTACCGTCTCACCAAATGCCTCCAATCTAGCCACTGGTGCGTTTGTTTGTTCCCGAGGGTCCTGTTCTATGTTAACGGTCCCGTCCACCACAACAGGTCAATCCAAGCTCCCTATTCCTCGTCTAAACAAACAGGCTACCGACACACCGGTTTCCGCCAAATCCTCCGTCTTTTCCCAGCCCACTCTTGAATCTTCTCCCCCATCGGCGAGCAACCTTACTATCACCGGCCCAGGGCGTCCCAAGACCGGCCATACAATTATCGAGAGACGTTATCGCACCAACTTGAATGCCAGGATTACAAACCTCAAGCAATCTGTCCCTGCTCTGCGAGTCTTGGAAGCTCGTTTGAACGGTAAAGACACTAGTCCAAATGACACCGTTGACGAGCGTGGCTTTGTCGATGGTGTTAAAGTTGGACGGAAGATGAGCAAGGCGAATATCTTGGGGAAAGCCACCGAATATATCAGGTTTGTCTCCGCATTATCTTACCCAAACCTTCCTAATAATGTGTTGCGTAGAGTTTTGAAACGGAGGGAAGCTCGCTTGAAGCGTGAACAAGCGGGATTGAAGTCTCTGATATCTGGACTTGTAAATGGCCCGGCTCTCCTCGAGGCATGGGAAATCCAATGGAGGGGAATGTTTGGTGGGGAGGAGAAGGATGAGGTTGAGGATGAACCTGGGAGTGATGAAGAGGATGAGGGAGAAGGAGAGGAAGATGAGGAAGATTCGGGGAGAGCCAGGAAAAAGGCGAGGACTGTCAAGACGGTCAAGCCAACCAAGGTTCCCTCCGTCCTCCCCGCCACCCCGAAAGCCACCACTGTCACAACCACCCCGGCGGTTCTCCCAGAGAAGAGGAAGCGTGGCCGACCTCGTAAGATTCCCTTGCCCGCCCCCGCGCCCCAGGTCGCAACCACGATCCCGATGCCGGTTAATCACACTACACAATCTCCCCAGCAGTATCTCCTCGCCGCATTCGCCTTCCTCTCCTTCTTTAACTCTCCTTTAGCAACCTCCTCCGCACCCTATTCTCATCCCCACGAACATACCGGATCTGTTCTCAACCATACCGTCGCTGGAAAGCCTACCGGTTACGGATGGAATGACTTGATCCAGGCTTTCCATTTGCTCGTTTCAGCGGCTTTGTTCTTCTCAATTGTCGTTCCCTGGTTGCCCCACGGCTTTCGCAAGTCGAGGTTCATCGCCACGTTGGCTTCTCCTTTCACCGCTGTCTATCCCGCGTACCGAATTATGTTACTTTCCGCCACGCCGTCACCATCAGGAGCCTCCCAGGGAGCCAAACAACCGTCCGCGGGTATGGGTGCCACCCGATCAACTCTTCTGAACGCACTTTCTCCCGCCTCCCGCGGATCGGAGGCCGAGGCTCAGCTGTTGAGAAAGGCCCTCGGAATTTCTGCTGGTCTCATTGGACTCTGCCAAGGTGTATCCAAGGCCAGCAAAAAGCACAGGGGCATCGAACTCGACCAGCTGGAACAACGCGCTTGGGTACGACTGGGAGAGTTGGTCGCGTTAGATGGTGTGTTCAAACCTTTTCCCAACTCATCCGGCACGCTCACGCCTTGCAGATAACGTCTCGCTCCCCACTCGGTTACTAACCTACTGGGGGATGTCCTGGCATATTTCCACGTTCTCGGCATCCGCTGTTGATCTCACCACCCTCGCTTTGATTATCCGTCCCGTTGCTGGCTCCCGGGCTTCCTACTTGTGGGAACAGGCTAGGAGAAAGGAGATTTTGAGGCCACACGAGAAGCTTGTGTTGGGTTCCATGGATGTCTGCGAAGCTCCAGCCTCGATGCAGAAGTGGCGCCGAACGGATTTCAGATGGGAACATCACACTCCCCTCGCTGTCCTCGCAGAAACCCTTGTCCGTCGAAACATCAAGAAACATGCCCAGCTGCTCTTCGTTCAATCCGTTGACAAGACACTTCACGATGATAACTCATCCGACATAGACGAATCTACGGACGGGCGATATCTCTTGACTGCGGGTACGGAAGCGGAGTCTGAGGTGGAGAGATTGCAAATCATTCAAGCTGGTAAATCTCTAGGAGGTTCAACCGCTGATCTTGCCATCGCGTTGGAGAAAGTGTGGGATCTAGGAACTTGCGAACTGCCGGAGGCCTCGCGGTTCGATACGGATTACCAGGACGTTAGGGCCCTCCTGACCGCCATTGCTTTGTATCGGGAAGTCTTCAGGACGTCATTGGTGCACGCTGGAACCGCTGAATGCGACGCGCTTTCGATCTCCGTCATCCTGACCCCTCCATCATCTCCACCACCCAAAGATGCCCAGGCACACCAAACCCTGAGGAAGGTTTTGGGGGCGAGCGTATTTGAGATGTTACCTGATGCCGGTGGAGATCAGGAATTGGACTCGTTGGGGATGGCAGTCGAGAATGCGAGGGATAGCGTTGTTGATATGCTTGTGGATTTAAGGGCCGCCAATCGTCGTGTACATTTCTAATTCCGTCGTATTTTCAGTTACACTTCTTTGAACTTGGTCGTTCCTCGTACTACATAATAGTTTTCGTTGATCTATCTTTATATCCTTTCTACAATGAATACACAGGTAGTTTACCATGCTTCGTTCAGGAGCTTGAGGGCCACAGACGCAGACCCCCACGAGCTCTGATAACCACAACCGCCGTGCCTAAGGGGAAGAAATTGTCAAACCTGTACGGGGAAAAGATCGAAGAAAATCACCCATAGTTGTAAAGAACCGGGATTCCAGACACAGTTTCCCGCTCCAGCCGAATTCCTCCTTTCCTGCCTGGCCTCAAGCCACAGCCATCCCCAATAACTAATGGGATGAGGTCCTCGTAGGTGGGGTTTTTGGTGCCTGGAGGAGCAAGTTCTGGTGCAAGAGCGATTACCCGTTTGAGAATTGCAATCTTAGTCTCGGGACGTGGCTTTGGGTACCAATCATCCACACCCCTGGTTCCACCGAGGATAACCTGTCTCGAATAGTCAAACATCCGACGTAGAGAATATGTACCACGGTCCCACGTACGCCTCCGCTTCGCCTCGGGATGACATAGGTCACCTCATCCTTGCCATTGATGGTCCGACCGAATTTCACCCATGGGGCCCGAATCAAAACCGTTTGTCCACGGATAGGGTAGACATCCTTGTCCTCTACTCCTCCCAGGAAACGAGCCCCGATCCCAGCGCACACCACGAGCGCGTCGGGTTTGAAGGGGGTGAGAGCGCCTTCGAGAACTTGGGAGATATGTTGGAGTGAGTTCCTGATGATAGTACCTCCTTTGGCCAGGAAACGAGCCAAGAGGTATGGTAGATACGCCGGAGTATCGATGCTGACAGTAGTGAAGGAGGTTGCCAGAACGGTTCCTTCGATGAGATCTGTTCGGACCAATTGAAACTGAACGATAGTCAGCGATGAACGGAGAGAGACCACGACAACCTGGGGGCGAACGTACGTTCGGCATCCATTCGATGGGGATATCCTGATCGGGTTGCACTTCGTAGTAATCCTTTTGGTCCATCCTGAGGAAGAGGCCCTCAGTTTCACTGCCAGGCTTGGACATCTCCCACATGACGTCGAAGGTTTCCTTGTCTAACTCTGGTCGACAGGAGAAAACAGATGAACCTTTCGTCATAAGGAGTTGGCTCACACTCACGCTCGAGCCTGGGATCCCCGAACGCAACACTGACATGGTGAGCCCCCTGTAAGCTATCTAAGGCATCCGCGTGAGACGATCAAAGAATGAATCTCACCGCCCACGGACTCGTATAGCGGATAGACTTGGGATCGCCCGGAATGGTTTCCCCAATCACCGTCGCATGGTATCCTCCATGCTCTTGAATCTTTATCGCAGTGGACAACCCTACAACACCTACACGATCAAGATGTTCACCATCAACCCACAATCCAGAGCGATGCAGAGCTTGCCTGCACCGATAACTACGACCTCTTTGACTTGTTCAGACATGACCCGACGAGTGTATGGGTCTAATACAACGAGAGACGGTGGGAATCGGCACCGTATTGCCGAGAACTGCGGCAAATGAAACTTCGCTATGCATGCCTAGCGCCAAACCACCACCGCTGCAGAGTGTACTTCTTATCCCCATCCTCTACAGATTCCGTGAAATCGACCCTGCCCACGAAATGTCTACCGGATAGCATGATTGGGTACCAGTGCCGATCGGCAGCCCACATACTTTCCCATGGGATGGGCGAGTTTTGCTCGACGGAATCAGGGATATCAAACCATTCTGGGCGCATCTCGTCCGTTCTACAGAATAATGTCGTTTAATCCCCAAGACAACTTATCCGCTCAGACAATGGACGTACTCAATCGGCCCCCCTTCGTGTTCATCGGCTTTGAACACCTCAATCTGGAAGGTATGGTCGGAGCCTTCGTGGAGGTAAATAAACGTTCCACATGGGATCAGCTTCGCGGTTATGCCTGCCTCTTCCTAAACGGAGGTGAGTTGCGGTAAACCACGAACATGGGTGGGCAGACGTAACCTTGAGTTCTCTCAGCGCGGCAGCTTCGACCGACTCTCCGGGCTCAACCTTCCCGCCGAACCCGTTGTACCTGTGGATTGTCCTTGAACTTCAGTGGTCCGGGCACAACCTTAGTTAACCTACACGCCCTTCCCAAAGCCTCGCTTCTTATGGCCTAGCAAAACCTTATAGAAGATCGGTCGCAAGTCAGCAAATGCGCCGGGTCAGGGTCCGCGGATGTCACCTTGCCAGACTTGATTATGAAGGAGATCGTGTACAGCTTAACTGGGGGAAGATCCAACCACTCTCCGCTTCCGCCGCTCGTTGAGACTTGGATAGGTCCAAAGCTCTCTAAACCAGGTGGTGGGGTGGCCATGGTCGCGGTTTGACGTGTCAACGTAATGCGCGACGCGGTACGCGTCTGAGAGCATCTCCTCTGAACCCCCAAAACTCACATGTCGGACGGCCAGAGTCGAGTATAAAGATTGTGCCCCAAACAGATCTACGCGGTCATATCTATCTATCTATTTTTTTGCCTTCCTTTTCGCACGCGCGAAAATACCGACTTCTGGGTCACGGATAAAGTTGACAATCACCATTGGCCAGGATGGATGGGATGGAATAGTATCATAAAACTCCGGCGCAAGTGCCCGCAGAGCTGGCAACCTCGTCCAGGCGATCGAAGGGAAGTCGTGGTGTTCATTGTGGTATCCAACCTATTGGTCGTTAGCAACGGCGAGAAAATTCCGCAATATGGAGGACTCACGTTATAAGCCAAGATGTTGAGTGGTCCGTAATAAGAGTAGGTCTCTTGGTCTAAGCCATCCCAGAGATAATGCTCCGCAATGAAGTGGGCAGCACAGGGATGCAGACTACCGGCAAGGAAACTGGACATGAGGAAGTAGCCGAGTGCCCGCAGTCCCATAAACTTGACGATAATCACATCGAAGATAACCTGAACCACGAGGTTGACTAGGTGCCACACTGTAGGCGTCTGGTTCCGTACGAGCCCTGGCCGAAGAGCATAGAAGAGTATTTGGAACGTGCTGCACATATTGAGGTCAGGACCCAAACGCTGTCGGTGATTGCCAGACCTACGCAAAGAAAACCTTCCCAAAGACATTGTTGAGGAGGATCAGCTCCAGCTTTGTCGGGAGATCGGTATCTATTCCATCTTCTCCAAGGTATTTGTGATGCTCGAGGTGATACCCCTTCACCGGCGTCATGACAAGCTGCACGATCGCAAGAGGCAACTCACCTTGAAGGCGGAGCAATACGGTATGCCGATGGGCAAATTGGCGAACATAGCCAACGCCTTGTTGGATTTTATGCCTTTGAAGGCAAGATTGTGTGTGATCTCGTGGATCGCGAGGAACAAATTCTGGTTCGCAGTTGCACCGATCATGTAGGCCAGGACGAGGAAAATGGGTGATATCATGGAAGTGTTCCTGAGGTAGTAAGCCACCGAGACTTGCAGAGAGACTACTCCGAGGACCACCCATTTTGTGAGGGGTTCATGGCCCATGAGCTTGGTGACCTGTGTGTCGACCATTAGAAACTACGATCGTGAGCGAACCGTGTACGAGACAGACGGACCTCGGGGTGTTTCTTCATGATAACCATTCTCCTCGAACGGTGGGGTTCCTCCGTCATTAACCAGAGGAAGTCGTTTGGATCTTGCGGAGGTTTGGTGGAGTTGACCCCACCGTCTTCGGCTGTCAGGGATGGGACACCCGTTCGGCGAGGCGACCTCCCTTCCGTCAGAGACTCAGCCCCGCCATAGAGAGAAAAGTCTAGAAACAAATCTTAATGAAAGTTCCCCCGCGCCAGCTTCGACAGAAGACGTGCCTACGCCGGAGTCGACGGTCTTGAGGGTCATCGGACGATGACAGTAAAGAATAGGAGTGTATCCCACGTTGGCGGAAGTCGCTTGGTATTCAATTCGATCATGATCAGCCACATCCAGCCTTCGTCTAGCACAACATTAGGTACTGTGAAACGTGTTCCACGACGGTCTGTTCCCCTACAAATCGCGGTAGACTACTGGGGCGCCTGTTCTCCACCATCCGTATCGAACGAACTTCCAATTGCTCGTTTGCGATATGCCTCGGACTCCGACGAAGGCTTGAATACTGTTGACAACTCAAACTTGGAATCCAGTCGCGACCGAAACTCATCGGCGCGAGGAGATTTTATCATCCTCAGATAGGAAAGGGCCTCGACAGAAACCTAGAGTGGGTTTAGCATGGAGTTTGTGCGGAGTCAGTCGCATCAGTACCCACCTTGATTGGTAGGTCGGCATCAGGGTTGAGGAGATTAAATACTGTGCTGGACACTTCATCCTCAGGGGCGCCGAGTATTTGTGATGCCTTGGCGGCGGCGAGAACAGCTGATGCGGGGGCTCCGCCGCGCTGAAGGTACTCAGCGTTGTAAGTTTCAAGGTTCGTTAACGATGGGATCAGCCCCTCCAACATCTCCGAAGCCGTCGGTCCAATGGGTGCTGGGGGTGGTTGAGGGAGAGCAGACCCTGTCGTGTGTTAATGGTTGAACAAAGTGCGTTACCGTCGTCAGGACTTACAGAGCTTGCGGATCTCCACCAAACGTATGTGTAATTCTGGGTCTGCAGGATCAAGCGCGGAGGCATGCAGAAGGGCTTTGGCTGCCTGCAGGTACCTCTCTGCGGCATTTGAGAAAAACGTCTGTGATCACAGGTATAGTCCAGCTTACTTCGACGGACGGCAACGTCATAAACGGTGACCCAAAGTCGGATGGAAGGCAACTCAAGGTTGACCAACGGCCGGAGAAACTTAGCAGCCGTTTCCAGTCCGTCGGGGGAAGCCAGTAGCTTTGTCCCATCTGGATCATCATCCCGGGGGGCTGGCGCTTCCAATCCCTTATCTTCATTGGCCGAGGTGGCCGCCTTCTTGGGATCATCTTGGGTCTTCTGAGCTGCCTTTTTTGCCCTCTTCTTCGCCTTCTTTTCTGCATCGGTTAGCTGACCTGTGGCGACTGTCAGCTCCCGAGAACGTTTCGGTTCAACTCCCTTGACGAACCGGAACCAGCCTGCGGGTTTCTCAACGCAGGGTTGTCGTGAACACGAACAAAGATGCGCGCCGCTTCAATAGCAGCATGTACGTAGGCAGGATTCGATCGGGCTCGATCCTCCCATGATACAAGACTGTATTGAGCTGTTAAGTGCATGAAGGGGATAAAAAATATTCTGAGTACTTCATGTAAATATTGATGGTAAACTTCCGGAGGGAATATCCGTGGAAATCGTACTGGTCGTCCTCAAATTCGTTGAAAGTCTGGCTCAAGGATTTAGCTTTTGACCGATGATGAGAACGTACGTCACGGACCTTCTGAATTGCAACATACCTCTTGAGGGCCATGGCCAGACGATCGGAACGGTTATGCGAGTCGCCATCCTCTGTTAGGAAAAGCAAGGATTGCATATCCTCTAAGTCGGAGGCGGGAGTTGACGCATCTTTCTGTAAAGTGGTGAGAGATTCACGAAAAACGGAGCGTATATCACTTACCTTTGTAAACAGTCCAAGGATTTCTTGGGCTTCATCGCTGAGACCAACTCGGAGTCTGTACTTTGCGCACTTTGTGTTCAAAAACCGGTCTTGTAAATCCAGAAGTCGAGCGTCGTTTAGGGACCGCGCAGCGCCGTAGATGTCTCCAGAGCGCTTGAGTGCTCGAGCCTTACAGGTGTACAGTTCTGGAAGAGTGGGGGTGTGCGAGATAGCAAGGTCGAGAAGGTTCAACGCCCGCGAGTACTGTCTCAGGTGGAGGTAATGTTGAGACAGGAAATACAGGGACCATAGATATGTGGTAGGGGGTTCAGAGGAGGAAGATGACGAAGATGCATTGCCTTCCGAAGCATAGGTATTGTTGTACCCTTCAACGAGTTCCTCAATGACTTGTTGTTTATCCTGATCCCTATAGAGATCCTTCAAGTCGACAAAGAGTGAAGGGATCCCTCTGCTCAATCCGGAAAACAGATATGGCTCAGCGAGTTCCCTAAACTCATTCCCTGCGACCGGTTAAACAAGTTCATGATAGAGGGAGGGGTGCAAACCTTTTGAGTACTCCAATGCGAGGCGACGAGGTACGGTAGCTTTTGGCAGCTGTGCAGAAAAGGCACGGAGGATCCGGATGGTCTCCTGACGAGCCTCCTCAGACATCGTATCTGGGGTGTTTGTGAGCAAAGCCTCCCAGTGAGTATCCGGTACCACAGACCAAGGTCCACCCCCTTAATGGACAGGTATCCGTTGTAATAATCACGACAATCAGAGTTTTGTTGAATAAGCGCTTTCCAAGCATGTTCTGCCTCCTCCACATTCCCCAGTTTTGTTAGGAGTCCAGCTTTGAAATCACACCAGTGAGCATCTCGTAATTTGGGTGCGGATACAATGGTACCTCTCCGTTCCATCACGGCCGTTCTGTCTATGATTGCTCTCGCCTTGGCATTTGTGTCCAACAGACTCAGTGCTTCTGGGAACTGTCCAGCTTCCTCCAGAAGGGCCACATGATACAACAGCATTTCTGAATGCTCTACGTCGTAGTCCGGCACATCCTAGCCGATTGAGTTCAATCGTGTGGCAAGCAATGAAGATCCGGGATACCTTGAGGATGCTCTCGTATCGTTCCAAAACTTTCCTTGCCTCATCGAACTCGCCATTCAGGTGATATGCTACGGCAAGAGCCACCCAATTCTGCCGAAGGTTAGGGCGTAGCCTAAGTAGGGTGTGGCGCGTTTCGACAAGGGCGTCAAAGATCCTCAGTTGTGTTTGTAGGTGTGCCGAGTCACGAAGGATGTTCAAATTTTCCTGGAGATGATGGATGTAAGGGCGAATGTACACAAAATACCTGTGTGCTTGTTTCGGAGACGAAGCCAGACAAGGTCTCTCTGGTTGCTCACCTTATCAAAACGCAACGCTTGGGTGTACGACTTGAGGGCTTCCTCGTAGTTTTTCTCGCCCTTTTGTATTAAACCGAAGACGTGCCAACAGATATGAGACGTGAGATCGAATCTCATGCCCTTCTTGACGAGATCGATGCCTTCTTCGCGCCTGCCCATGTGGGTGAGCAGCAGACCCTTCATGCATAATGTCTCTGTAGAACTCTTCCCAATCAGATATCTGGCAACGGAGATTATCAACGAAAGACGACCTCCGTGCTCTGGAAATTTTTTGAGAACAAGATCAGCGGTCTTGAGACCCTTCTTCAGCTGCCGGGTTTCGTAGAGCGTGAGGAGCTCCTTGAACAGCGTCGCCTCCTTCGAAGGCAGGGTCCGTTTAGCAGGAATCGGCAGGCTCGCGGGAGGCATTTCCGTATAATCACGAAAAGAATCAGATGCGTAGCACGTGATCGCACTGTGAAACCCCGAGCCACCGCCCCCCAACGCGTCTTCGTTCTCAACCTCGTGCACAATGGTGGCTCAGACCCGTGCCGGGGGTCAGTCCTCGCCCCAAAAGCTCAAGCTCAAGTTTCGCGAGAAACTCCTCGGACGAACGACGACCTCTACAGATGTTCTCCTCAAGAAACTCAAGACTCTCCACACTGAACTCGCCGAGTTGGAGCAGGAAGGCCTTGACGAGCACGCACTAGATAGTGTGCACCAAGAGCTTATTCACCAGAGCATTCTCCTGCACAAGGACAAAGGCGTGAAAGCCTACGCTGCTTGTTGCATCGCCGACGTCCTACGCCTTAGTGCTCCCAAAGCCCCATATACGCAAAACGAACTGGCCGACATATTCCACTTCTTCCTCCGGCAACTAGTGCAGAACCTAAAAACCTCGGATACCCCTTACTACAATCAGTACTTTCTCCTCCTCGAATGCTTGTCCACCGTGAAGTCCGCCGCACTCATCTGCGATCTTCCTAAATCCGACGAGCTCGTTGAACAATTCTTCAAGGATTGTTTCAAGATAGTACGCTACGACCTATCCAAGAAGATTGAGTTGTTCATGGTCGATATCCTCAATGTCATCGTCGATGAGTCCCACACCATCCCCTCCGTTGTCGTCACAACACTTTTGTCTCAATTCATGGACAAGAACCTTGTCAGTCCTCCTCCTCATACGCACGCGATTTGTACTTAAAAATAGTGTGAATAAGGGAATGGATCAACCAGCTTTTCGGCTTGCCACTCAAGTGTGCAACGGCTCGTCCACCAAACTTCAGCGCTATGTTTGCCAATATTTCACGGACATTATCCTCCAACACTCGGACGAGGAGGAATTCGAGGAGATTCAAAAAGCGCACGACCTTATAAAAAGCCTCAACCGCTTTTGCCCTTCTCTGCTCCATAATGTGGTTCCGCAATTGGAGGAAGAACTACGCGTGGACGAGGTCTCCATACGAATTATGGCGACCCAGGCCCTTGGGGAAATGTTTGCCGACTCTGGCGGCACTGACTTCATGAGGAAGTACTCCTCGACATGGAACCTTTGGCTCACGCGACGAAACGACAAAGCCGCTGCGGTGCGCCTCGCGTTCGTAGGAGCTTGCAAGGGACTTGTACTAGCCCCAGGAGATACGCGCGAGGCGATAGAAGGTGAGTGGATCAACTTTAGTCTCAGCAAGCCATTGACGTCAGATGCCAGATGCTCTGTCAGCAAAGCTTTTGGACCCTGATGAAAAAGTGAGGGCGGCGGTCTGTCGTCTCTATTCGCAGTTGGAATACGAGGTTGCTCTCCATCATGTGTCGGAATCCCAATGGCGAGCGATCGCCGAGCGCGGTCTGGACAAGAAGGTGACCGCTCGTACCACTCCTCCAGAGCGGCCCCGCTTACCTGGCCTAGGTTACGGTTCGGACGGAGGCTTTGAACTGCATTGGCAAAGCCTACAGTTTGTCGTATCCAGAATTGTATTTGCGATTCCATTCCCAGTTTTCATATCCCTCTAACAACTCCTCACCGAAGGGAAGTCAACGATCCCGCCGCTGTGCAGCATTTCTCTTGGATCCCCGGGACCATTCTCTCCAAGACTCCACCAGAAGTCAGGTGCGACGCAATGACGCGCCCTCCTCCTGTATTTAACTGGAGCCATCAGATCCATTGCTGAACAAGTCCTCGCGGATTACGTATTTCCTCTTCAACCATTAGGATCCAAGCCGTCTGAGGTGAACGAGATCGCGTGGACGGAACGATTGCTCCACACCATGAAATTTTTAGATGAGAAGGCCACACAACACCTGATAAACCTTTCAGGCATAAAAACTGCGTAAGAACTGATTCGCGGCCATTGAGTGCTTTTCCTGAATGGTGGAATGTCCCTAGGCGTCCCGGACCATACGAAACCTTCCTAGAGGCTTGCAAAGCGAACAACGTTTGTCCCGGATCGTCTCTGTTTGAGTCCTGCGCTAACCTGGGGCACAGGGTGGCGTGATCGACTCTAACGAAGAGGAGATTGTGAAGAAACTTGATTTCAGCATCAAGGTGCTCGCAGGCAAGCAGTTGATGTAGTGTGAAAGTTTCTGAATTGATCCCCCTTGCTTGCAGCACAACTACCTGACCCGCAGAAGGCAGCAGAGGACTTGGCAGCGTTCGCCAAACTCAACGAAGGCAGGCTGTATAGCTTGTTCAAGACTTGCATCGACGTCCAGACTGACCTCAAGACTCTCGTCAAATCGACGGTATGTGACGATCAGTACATTCCACGGGCGTGCTCATCGTTTCCCAGGCAGAGTTCGCACGTCGAATTGAACAAGCGTCATCAACTGTATCCTCGACGATGACGGTATTCCTGCGCCGGGCTTCATTGAGACTTATTAATCAGTCCTCGATACCCACACTAATCAAGCATGTGCGGAATGGCGATTTCAGTGAACAATCACAGAGCCAAAGTTCTGCAGACATGTCCGCCAAGAACGCGTCGGTCGTTCTGACATGCATCTCCAAGTACTGTCCAGCGATGTTCAGAGCCCATGTACCGGAGCTGGTGAAATCTGTCGCGGACGAGAAGCATAATCAAATTGTGGAGGTGTCCCTTCACGCGTTATCGGCACTGTTACAGTGGGACCCATCCCTCACCCCTACGGATAAGCGAGTTCACATGTTTGTCGCGCATATTCGATTGTTGATCACATTTCGTAGACGGTTCGCGGATAGGATTCGACGATTCTGTGTGGGGTCGGACCGTAAACGAGCCAAGTATAGCTCGCGTTTACTGTGTTATATGAAGGAGAAAGAGGACATTCGTGCTGAAGTAGTGGAGGTTGGCGTTCCGCTTCGCTGTGTCAAGGTTCTCCACTGACCGGTCGCCAGGCAATCAGCGACGACCTCTCAGACGCAAACTCTGAAAAACGTCTAGCTCACGTCACTGCCCTTGTCGAATTCTCACGTCGTGCACCCGATTGCTTCGAGCAATACAGCGACACTGTCATCGCTTTCTTGGTCAAGCATGTGCTCTTGGTACCGACGGTTGAGGATCCTGTGTGGTTAAACAGAAATACACTTTGGTTATAATCACTGACACTCACTGGGTTTAGGACGAAATGGATGTCGACGGGGATTGGAAAGAGGACAGTCATATATCGGACATCTTGCGCACCAAGATCCTCTCCCTGAAGCTGTGTCGGCACCGTTGTATCGCCCAGGCGAGGTCCGAGAGTCCCATGGACATTGCCAGTCCAGTATTCAAGATGCTCACCACCCTCCTACAACACGATGGATTACTTTCTGACAAGATCACCACGAGGTATTTCCCATCCCATTCCACTCTGACACCAGGTGACAACCTCTGCGTATAGCCCGAGCGAGCGATCAAGGCTGAGATTGCAAGCTGCAGTGTCTATGGCATACCTGTCCGCGATCGATGCCTATGCTCAAGTCACGACGCCGCATTTCGTCTCGTTGGCTCTAACGATACAGGTAACATAACACTGTTGTGCACAACTCCATTCTCCACCTTAACACACCCCCGCAGGATACGTGTTTCCATGTCCGTTCTCGTTTCTTAACGAAGATAATCCATCTCTTGCACACGAGGGTCCTTCCGTTCCGGTTCAACATGATCCCTTTCTTGACAGTATTCGACCCAGATGAAGAAATCAAGAATATTGTAGGGGTTCGTTTCGTAGTCTCCGCACTGGACTAACGGTTTGGTCAGGCGAGCGCATACATGATGGCGACGCTCCAGAGGCTTGGGCCGCGTGAGTCAAAACATACAATCATATATCGCAAGTTAACCGTCGGGCATTTTATAGGGTTACGACTCCAACAGTTCGAGATGGCGTTCCCGCGACTGCTACACTTATTAGCACACCATCCAGATTTTGCGATGACACACGAAAGTGCAGTGGAGATGTCAAGGCTGGCAAAATTTGTTCCGGGCATGTTCCAATACTGACCTTGCCCCTACAATAGGTACATCAAATTCTACATTACCACTGTGGCGACGGCGGACAACATTTCTCTCATCTTCCATCTTGCGGAAAAGGTGAAGACAGTCCGGGACGCAGAATCAGATCAATATAGCGAGGTATGGATGACTTTAAAGCGGCTGCTTGGTCGACTAATGCACTTTTTCTCAGCGCGTATATGCCTTGAGCGATTTATCACAGAGGATGATCCAGTCGTATGCCAAGTCGCGGTCTTGGACACTAACCAACATCCCCACGGGGAAGACCAAGCTCCCCTCCGATATCTTCCACCCTCTGCCGGACGCCGCAACTGCAAATAAGGTGTGGAGGATGATTTCGCCCGCGGGTTTTTTTACTGACCTGTCTCCAGATTCTTCGGACAAAGTATCTATCCGAGGAGAGTTATCAATGGCTGGAGGAGCAGGGGAAGGTCACCGGGCCTGGACCGAAGGTTTGGATATCCCGCTGAGCGACGTGGTACCTCGATTACTTACTGGAATGAAGGAAAAAACGGGAGGTCGGAAACCGCGGAAACGCAAGGCTAAAACGGAGGCTAACGGAACGACCAAGTGAGTGACCCAAGCTACGGTTCCTTGACCGGACACTCACTACAGAGAAGACGTCCCAGAAAGACCACCAGACGGCGCAAGGCCGAAGAGTCAGAATCCGAGGAATCATCATCCGAGTCTGAAGGCGAAGATGAGGAGGGTGAGGGTGAGGGTCAAGAGATGGTATCCGAGCCAGACCATTCCCATTCTGGACCCCCGAATACAGACACGGAAGATGATGCAGAGCCAGACGGAGAACCTCGCCGACGGAGTGCGCGAACTGCTGCCAAGGTACACAATCTACATTCCCCCATGGGCTTCTGATTCTAGGCTCATCTCGCGAAATCTTCAGGCACGCGTAAGGCAACAGGCGCGCAAGTCAAAGAACACCAAGGGTTGATATGGATGATTTACTGTTATCGGAACGATCTATCCTTCATATTCTTACATTCATCTGAGCCATCCTCTGTACTGCAGTTCGTCACTTTGTTTTCAATCCTCAGGATTACATAATAGATTTGACACTACATCGGAATCTCTCCGTCGGGTGTGTCCGAAGATTCGTGTGGCTGGACTGTACAGTGCATCCACAAACTTTCTCACGGCCCATCAGTCCTGGTCATCCGTGCTCGCTCGGAAAGAAACCCATAAGTCTCAACGCCCTCAAGATGGTCAACATCCCCAAGTGAGTCTGATCTTTGCGTTCGTCGTATCGGTGACTGACGGAGATGTCTTTCTAGAACTCGCCGAACCTGTACGTTTATTATTGGTACTCTGACGATCTAACCTTGGAGTCACCGACGTTCCGTTAGACTGTAAGGGGAAGACCTGCAGGAAACACACGTCAGCCTCATCGATTCCTGTTTTAATTCCATGCGTTTACTCGTTCCGATAGTCCTCACAAGGTCACACAATACAAGAAGGGCAAGGACTCACTCTACGCCCAGGGAAAGCGCCGTTACGATCGTAAACAGTCGGGTTATGGTGGTCAGACTAAGCCAGTCTTCCACAAGAAGGTGCGTTTGCCTGTGCTGCTTCCCGCTGTAGCTTTTTGCTAAAACCTACGATCTCCAGGCCAAGACCACAAAGAAGGTTGTGCTGCGATTAGAATGCACGGTGTGCAAGTACAAGGCCCAGCTGTCCCTCAAGCGATGCAAGCAGTGCGTCCCCCATAACTCTTGTCACCTCGTTTCTCGGTCTCACTCACCTGTTTAGTTTCGAGCTGGGTGGCGAGAAAAAGACAAAAGGTGCTGCCATCCAATTCGTAAGTGCTGATCGTGCTTATTGTCCTGAGACCTGCTGATCATCCACCTAGTGAGCACACCTGTCATCGTTCATGTCTTTCATTGTTTCTCTTGTGCAAACACCGTATGATATCAATGCAATGTTGCCTCCATGTACCATCCACGAACGGCTGCGGCAATATGCCAGTTGTGAGGAATCGAGTGACCCCACGAGTTGGCTCGTTCAACATCAAGAAAAGTTCCCGCCCATTCTCTCTATGCACAATTGCCATTTCTTGTACTACTACGTAAACATCTACTTAAGGAGAGTAACGAAACCGAAGTGGAGCCCGAATAAATCGACTCTACATATATATGGTCCAACGCCAGTAGTGTGGATGGTATGAAGTCGTGCTGTAGAATACTTAGGAGTGGGCGAATATTTACAATATAAGATGAGCGAAGCAAACGAAAGCAAGTTCGACGGAGCAAGGAAAGTCTATGATGACTCAGAACTCGAAGCACCGGTCAAGGGGTGAAGGAATCCCTTTTCCACCCTACTTGGTGTACCGTTTCCTACTAAATTTGTGGCTGGGGGTAACGACGGCTGAGGGCCACGGTGCTCGGGACCGGGAGTCACAGGACGGGAGACGTTTGGAGTGTTCAGTTGCGATCTGTTGTGGACCAAATGAGCACGGACGAGATGCCCGGCGGCAAGAGCGCTGATGAGCGACAGCTCTCCGGCCATGACGGAAGCAGCAATGATCCGAGCCAGTTGTTGAGCGTTCTGTCCCGGATTGGTTGGATGAGCACCTTTGATCCCCAACATCTCGAGCATAGCCTGTTGAGGAGCGAGCACAGTGCCGCCACCCACGGTTCCGACTTCGATACAAGGCATGGTCACAGTCATCAATAGATCCTCGCCGTGGTTGGTTCTGAGACATCGCGTCAGCATGTTAAATTTAACAAACTCGGGGAAATGACTCACGGCTCCATCAGAGTCATGCAGTTCGAGCTCTCCACATTTTGAGCAGGGTCTTGTCCGGTAGCAAGGAAGATAGCGGTGAGGATGTTGGCTGCGTGGGCATTGAATCCTCCGACGCTGCCAGCCATGGCGCTTCCAATGAGGTTCTTCTTGATGTTAAGGTTGCACAAGGCCTCGACGGTGGTCTTCAGAACGCTCTTGACGATCTTTCCGGGGATAACAGCCTCAGCGACAACACTCTTGCCACGACCTTCGATCCAGTTAATAGCGGCAGGTTTCTTGTCGGTGCAGTAATTCCCGGAAAGTGCAAGGACGACCATTTCGGGGAAGTACTTTGACATTACATCGAGTGCCTTCTCGGTTCCCTTGGAAATCATGTTCATTCCCATGGCGTCACCAGTGGTGGTGGCGAATCGGACGTAGAGTGTGCGACCGGCCATGGCAACCTTGAGAGACTGCAGCTTGGCAAAGCGAGAGGTAGACTCGAAGGCCTCTTTGAGAACATCGTAACCCTCTTCGTGGTCAATCCACCTCTTCGCCTTGGCAGCTTCAACGATCGACGGGAAATCAATGGCGGGACCACGGGTCATTCCGTCATAAATCACGGCCGTAGTAACACCTCCGCCAGCATTAAGGGCCTTACAGCCTCGAGAGGTAGAAGCAACCAGCGTCCCTTCTGCGGTGGCCATTGGAATCGGGAACAGAGTATCGTCGATCTTCAGGGGACCGGCGATTCCGAGTGGGATGGGCATGTAACCGATGACGTTTTCGCAGCAAGCACCGATGACCCTGGAATAATCGTAGTTGGTCATGGGAACATCGGAGTATTCAAGGGTCTTCGTCAAGGAGGCACGGGCTAGTTGATTTGATGAGAATTGAAACCAGGGGATGGGCGAGTCAAGACTTACAGATCAAGGCACGACGAATCAACACCGCCCGTTCGTTGTCACCCAACACCTTCTCGAGAGCGTAGGCGGCGATTTTGCCTTTCTGGGAGAGAAGGATAACCTCTTCATCGTTGAGCATGGCCAAGGAGTTTGTGACTGGTCGGGGACCATTTTCGAACACGTCGAGGATTTCTTCGAAGGGGCGTACGCCATCTGGAGGTGGAGTGGCTGAAATGCTGGATGAGGGCAAAACCGATCTCTCGAACCCATGGACCCGCTGTTCCTCGAGCTTTTGGTCAACCTGATTGAGATTGAGGTTGAGGGACAAGCTCCGTACTGGAACTGGGATAGGGGCAACAGGAGCTGGCAAAGCTGTGTCGAAGTATGTGGGGCGTGGGGTGACCTCCGGGGTGGAATCGACCTCGGGAAGGGTTGGGCTGTCAAGAATGGAAAGTTTGGGAAGCGCAGGTGACGGTTGACAGGTGTCCTCCTTGGTTTTCTCTTTGCCATCATCTCCTCCGAAGCGAACGGCTTGTGAAACCGCGGGGCGGAGCGTGTTTGTGCCTCCGACAGCAATTCCTTTCAGGAGATAACCGTTCAGGGCCACGCTAACTGCGAGAACAAGAACGATCCACTTGGAGAGGACCTCGTCTCCTACAAACCGTGTCCAAGACTCCATGAAGTTATGAATGACGTGACCCGACTTGGCAGCATCCTCGCGAGAGACGCGGACGTAGAGAGGGGGAGCAACGCGGACAAGAATCTCGCCATCCTTAGGCGAGTCGACATCGGGAGATTGAGATTGCTGGTCTTGAGTGGCCAGACTGGAGAGAACGGTGGAGATAACGGGAGAAGTGATGTCCACCTTCTTGGTTGGCCCTGGAACGGGCTCACTGAACAGGTGCAGAGACTTCGAGGAGGGGTGATTGTGGTAACGTTGGAGGGCCGTAGCAGGCGTGAGGGTTGTGCAGAGATTAAGCATATGGAGCGTGAGGAAGGAAGCGATCTGGGGCACGGGTCATCAAAATCCCAAAAGTTGGTAAGGAAAGATGGTAACATACCAGTAAAAGTCGTAAGCGGGCAACAGGGTTCTCATTCTTATTCTGAGCGTTCTGGTCCTGCCTAAGGAAGGAACCCTTGACTCCCAGCACAGCAGCGGAGACTCGCTGGCGCAAGCTCATGTTGAGGTTCTGTTCGATATCGGCCTGGATACGCGGCCGGACGAGATTGCTTGGTTTCGAGTCTGAGGTGGTTGAATTACGGCGAGACCTAGTAAGAGCCCTGGCCAACTTGATTCTTCGAACCTGCAAAGATAAACAGTCGTAATGGTCGTGAGCAGAGATATGATGAGGCGATGAACCCAGGACCAGATTCTGCGTGGGACGGTCCCGTGATCAAATTAACTCACCTCGATCATTACTGCGAGAATTGCGGTGTAAAATGTGCAGAGCATGAAACAATCCAGTGTCAAGGCGAGGACGGCGAGAGCGCAAAATTCGCGGAGACCACCGACATGACTGTTGGCCCCCACGAGGAGAACGGCGATCTCGAGGGCGTAATCCCTGAGGATACCATTTCCCACTTGATCGACAGCCTCAAGCACAACGTCACCAGCAAGCTTCATTTGGCCACGCCATTTCCCCTCTTGAACTGCGGGGCGGGTAACATGCGGATGAGTGAATACAGCGCGCGCCAAACGAAGCGGTTTGTCGAAGCCGACAGTGCAAACCAAAAAGGGGAGGGCTTCAACGAGGCAAACTGGATCGAGGGGGATGTCTAAATACATAGCCAAGGGAAGAGCGAGTAGGAAGGCAGTGACAGATGATGAGAGGATTGCAGTCATGAGCCAGAAGTTGGAGCCGAGACTGCGGGAAGACAAGAACAAGCGTCCGAAGGTTATATGCATCAGGATATAGCCCAATAGAACAAGGAGGATGTCGAGAGAATCCGCTTTCTGTGGGGGAGTTAGAATATGTATTCCGGTTACGGGGACCAAGGAGGAGGGAGTCACCTTGGCTAAATCCCAGAAACGAACGATAAGTGCCCGAACAGCATAGCCGAACCAACGGCCACTCTTCTTCATCGCATCTCCGTTACGATTCTCGACGTGGTACTTGACATTGAGCTGGTCGTGGAAAGCGGGGGCCCTCCTTTGTAAAGCACTGACAAAGTCCTCGCGGGCACCGGGAGCAAAGGACAAAGTCAAGACATCTGAGGTGGGGAGACTGGGGGCGGAGTGAGTGAAACACTCGGATGACTGGTTTGCAGTAAAGCGGAAGCATATTGAATTGTAGGCATCGCCGGAGTGCACGGTAAGGCCCTGGGTCAGATAGTCGGTGAAGTTGGCAAGGGATGGCCGGAGAACAGAAGGAACAGATTCCGAAAGGCCCTGCGGGTACGGTCAGCGATCGGTGCACAAGGAAGTAAAGCTACCTACCTCAACATTGCCGAACGAGAAGACGATCGATTGAAGTTCAAGATGAACGCGCGCTTTGAACCAGTCTTTCCCAGAGACGGGGACCCATTCGTTATCGGTAAGAAGAGCGTATGCAGGCCTGAGGCTGTTTGGTGTGGAGAGAGCGAAGTATGTGGATTGACGGATGGCGGAGAGGATATAGAAGTAGGAAAGGGTCGCAAGGACGAAGACGAAGACAATTGTTTCTATGGGAGCGAACGCAGTGCGCACCGCGAAGGGTCGCGGAATGGCACGCATTGTTTTGGAGACCTGGTGGGGACGATAAGTATGAGAATATTGAGCAACGCGGAGAGGTAGGGGCCCAACCAATACAGTCAGAGACCTCTCGTTTGGGCGGCGGATGGTCAGAGGTCGGTCAAGGCGACTCGGACGACGGTAGTGGCGACGATGAGGAGGCCGACCTGGCTGTTGTGTGGGTTGGGGAGGTGGAGGGGACGGGAAAAGTCGTTCGACCGGATATTTATTGTCCGATTGCTGGTATGTAATACCCAAAAAAGGAAACAGTCATCACCGCTGCTCCCTAACTCTTTTTATTTTCAGTGTCCAATCTAATTGTTCTGTGTCTCAACCTACATGACCTTGTCAAACCCTCTTTTCCGAAACCATTGGCTCGTTTGACAACACCGCCAGAACATTGGCGATAGCTCTATTCGCCATATCTGTCCTGGTCACGAACGTTGCGCTTCCAATGTGAGGCACAATGATGCAACTGTCAAGCACTTGTGAGACAAGCCCGTGACGCCGGGCGCTGAATGGTGAACTCACCTCGGCTCCCTCACCAACGGATGGTTCGCTGCGATGTCCGGTTCTCCCTCGACCACGTCTAGCCCGGCGCCCCAGATCCATCCTTCACGAAGCGCTTTTGCAAGGGCGTCGGAATCCACTAGTGACCCACGGCTCGTGTTGACCAGCACACTGGTCCTTTTCATCTCCCTCAGCAATCCCTCGTTCACGATGTGTCTCGTCTCTGCCCCACCCGGCGCCAGGATGAACAGCACATCGCTCTCTCTCGCCAGCGTCACCAGGTCCACCTGTCTCACGCTCTCGAACGCTGGGTTGACGCCCCGGTACTTCTCCGTCAGGGAGTCCTCGAGGTCCTTCTTTGGCAGAGATCCCTCTCTCGTCGTGTAGACACATCGAGTGATCCCGAATCCCGCTAACCGGTTCAGAGTCACTTGCGCGATTCTTCCGAATCCGAGGAACCCGACTGTTTTCTTCGGACCACCGACGGCACCGCTCAACTGGGGTCCACACCAACCAAAGGGAGACCAAGCTGTGTTCGGCCACTAAACAAACCGGTTCAGCCGGATCTAGGGTCTGCTCTCAAGAAAGCACCAAACTCTACCTCTCCGTTCCTCACATGTGCTAGAGCCTTCCCGCCATTCCGACCAGCCATTAACGCCAACATGACAGAAAGGTCGGCCACTAATCAACCCAAGGCTTAGCTCGGGCCAGACTTCCCAATGCCCCCCGCGGAATTCACAGAACAGGCCGTGGTCCACCTACCTGCGTCATTCAATACATCGGGGGTGTAACCTAGCCTCACCCCCCGTTTCGCAACGCCCGCCAGATCCACATGTTCTGTTCCTTCGATCAGAAGACCTTTACTTGAGGCAAACGTGAGCCCGCTCACCATATCCAACTGACATAGTCGATACCACTTTGAGATTGGCTCCAGCTGTGTCCATTACATACGATCAAGTAAATTCCGTTTGATAATTCCCGCGGCTTGTCAGAAAAACACAAACCTTTGGCTAAAAGCTCTTCGTCCACCTGTTTCCGTTTTGGTCAACAAGTCAAGTCCTGATTGCGATTAGTTGGCTGGGCATTCTTTGTGCAATCTACCTTATCTGTAAGCATCACCACCACACCAGTCGCCCCTTCGACCTTCTCCAGTAACCATTTCCGGTCGCAACCGCAATCTTGAGGCCAGACCACCAACTGCAATATATCGGCGGTGATGTCAACCTTCCGTCTTCCCGGGAGCGAATGGAGGTGGCGCACATCGATGGAGGGATTCTCTCTGAGTTTACCCAGCACATCAGGTCCCAGATCTCGCGTCACAACGACCTTCGATTTCTGACTGTCAAGAGCGTATTTTCATCCGACGGTGGCGAAGATGAGTTCATCGATTATCACTGATAACAACGGTCCGACTGGGCACACCACTTACGTTGTCATCCTGCGGGAAACCACGCACGAAGGTGAAAGGTCAAACGATGCCAATCCAAACTCATGCCAACCCAAACTCAAGTACACAAGGGACAAACAACGGAAAAAGGATTGGTCCGATCGCACCACAATGCCAGCCGGGCCGGAGCCGGAAATCTCGTCGACACAGAAGAGGACAGTAGCTTGGACACTTAGTTATATAGTACAAACGTATCCCTTCACCGCGGGGTACACCCCGACCCTACGTCTATCTAATGATGTTGGAACGACACAGAGGACAACTCGGGGAGTGACTGCTCTTGAACCACTAGATGCGGGACGACTATCAGCTGACCGCTGATCGGGCGAGCAGAAAACACACGTACCTCGTACAGACATGAGGCATGGAAGCTGTTCTTACAGGTCTGACAAGGTTTGTTCGGAAGGTTTCCGTCCATGGCACTGATAAGCCTACAAGTGTGCGTTGTGAGCATCCCTGACCTGGGAAAACAAAATCAGCGCTTACGAGTAGCAGATAGCACATTCCGTTTGATTTTCAAAGTGGGCAGAGACGTTCTTTTTGAACAGTTCGAGCCCGTCCACGACGTTGCCCTGCGGGGTGCGTGAGATATGGAGTCACCGAGGGCCTGCAACGGTGAGACCGACCTGGGTAAGCACGACCTGACGAACCCCGGATATCCAAGACTTCCATCTATCTTCCTTCACCCCAACCTTCTTTCCCCCACGTACCTCGATAACGTGGAGCGGCCAATCCGGAGGGATCTTCAGGCTCATCTTTATCTCGTTTTCGTCGATCGTGTATGTCGTATTGACTTCACGAAGGACCGGAATAACCTTCACGCCCATCTTCTCATCGCCCAAACGTTTTGTCGTCACACGTTCCAACTCTGCGTCAATGAGCACAGAGGAGAAGTACTTCGAAGTGTACGTCATGACTGTGGCCGATAACTTCCGATCCTTGCATTCCAGAATCCACAAACGGACCAAAGTCGGCACGGTCTGAAGAGCCCGGTAGTACAGATGCGCGCATAGCAATACAACGCTCAGAGGATTCTGTTCTTCGTAATCTACAATCTCATGAGCGTTTTTAACACGAAAGGTCCTTCAGTACGCACATGGAACGTAGTACTCCTCGATTCCCCACACATCCAGTTTCGGAGCGTTGACGGTGCCTGAATACAGGTCGAACATACGGAACGCCGCGGGGAGGAAGTGAGAGGTGATCATCTCCAGGTCCCTCAGGTGGTTGATATACGCGATCTTCACTTTCAGGGACTGAAGTAGATGAATAAGCTAGGTACCCCTAAGCGTTGTGTGGTTACTCACGGCATCTACAAACAAGTCAAACACAGCCATCCAGCCAAGTAAGTAACCAAAAGTCGGTGGTGCATCGGGGTCCTCTTCGTCAATGCTTCGTTGCAAGAACGCGATAAGTTCTGGTGGAAGCTCGGGCTTGATTGAATCTGAATCAGGAACCGAGACACCTGCTTCGATGACGATGTGCTCCGTTCTCTTCTTGGCACTTTTATGCAGGAGCTGGTACGCCATCTTCTGTACCTCAACAGACTTGTCGTTCAAGAGGTGGGTAGCCTGCAGCAAGGTCACCTTAGGTCCGCCCAGAAGAAAGTGGGCGCCCTACCTTTCCAAGGGTATCAACCCCGATCAACGAGAGGGGGAGATTCTGGGCCACAGTCAGCAGCAGCTCGCGGCAGGTCGACAGTGGGCCTGATTGAACGCCTGGATCCGAATTACTTGAGTACCATTATCTAGCAACCGAACGACGAGTGATACTCACTTGATCTAGCCGTGACAATGTCCCTCACCAGGGTAAGGGTTTTCCCTTGCCGTGTTTCCCAGATCGTGCGGAGGGCACGGTTCGTGGTCGTCAAGTCGATTATCTTCAAGATTGTCTGCAAGCTCCGAGCGAGAGTGACAATCGTGGAAGGTTCTTCTACAGCAAAGTTCTAACCACGGTTCACAGAACAACCGTGAGCTTTGTCCTAGGAGAAGGGAGGATTCCATACCTCTAGATTGTTCTCGACGACGTCGAAAATAATGTCCCAGTGAGATCCGGGTACGTGTTGAAGGATCGGGGCAAGATGGAAAAACAAAACAGTCATCTGGCATTCTACCTCTTCTTCGACATTCTCATCAGAGGTCACCCAATTTCGGCACGCCTTCATGAAATTCACAGCCCTTGTTTGTGGAATGAAAACAACATCCGAATCGGGATCAGGAGCAGTCACGACAAGCCGTCGAAGAATCCATAGACCCTCGGTGTTGATCTCGGTAGGACGCACACCCATCGCGTTCGCCGCGAGCTCGTTACGATAACGGTCCAATCGTATGGGTTCTGAGCCAGATCCGGCAACAGAGAGAGCCACGGCCATCGAGGCGAAGGGAGCTACCAAGGGATCATGAACGTTGCACGTTTAAGGGAAGGAAACATTGCTCACCCTTGGTCTCGATTTTCCGGCAGACCCCCATCCACAAGTCACCTTCCCGTTTCGAGGTATGACTGAGGACGTGTTGGAGGATCATGTGTAATATCCGCGCATCCCTTGGGTTGTCGTTCGATACAACAGTCCGCAACAGGCTTGTAACGAACTCTCCGATTTCCCCAATGTCATGTTGCGCTTTGGCATCCATGCATGCGGCAGTAACCTTCTGGTGCCAACTTTGGCCATCTCCGACGTCCGAAAGTACGTAAGTGGTTACTTGCCGTACTTTATGCGTCAGCTGCTGGAGAGCGGAGGACGATACAATCTTGGCGTCGAAGACTATAGACGAGCTGCTCGATAGATCGGGAACCTCTTCTGCGTAGATGGCCAGTGCAATGAAGTGACGGAGGGCCCATGGGTAAATCTTGGCAACGATTCGGTCCTCTAAAAATACATCCAACAGGAGGGAAATGATCCTGGCATAACTAGAGTAACCATCCAAGTCATAATTCTCCTCTGCCGCCTGAGGTGGGTCTTCGAGGCACGACAACGGTAGTAGCGGGGAGCGTAAGGATATCGAGGCATCCGCAGGTTCAGTGGGGAATACGCTCAGCATGGAATCGAGTTTGTCCCTGGGGGGCACCAAGTCCATGATTCCCAGGTTCATATTGCCAGATAGCTTGGAAGCGGCTTTGAAGACCGCGATGGGGCTGTTGTGGGTTGAGAAGATGAAAAATCGATCGAAAATCAAGGCTCACCGTGACCACGAACCCACACTCTCTACATGGGACCGCAGTCGCGCTCGCAAGTTTGGCTTCACCAGCAAAGGGAGGTTTTCCGGACCCCGAGCGAGGAACCCCGACCAAATGTTCAGGCATATCGACGAAACGTTTGACGTATGTTCATCATCCTCACTGATCAACGAACCTAGGAGGAAGATTTCTGGCAGCAGCGACAGATAGACGTCCCGCAACGATTCGTCGTCCAGGTAACGAAAGAGGGTAGACTCAAAGAAGATAAGGTGCCTTTCGATCTGAAGCCACGGCACAGAAGGGACACGTAGGTTTTCCTGAACGACAGGCACAAATGATTCGGAAAGGGAACGGAAGAGGGATTGCAGGAAATGTTTGGTCACAAGTCGATCTAGTATTGTGAATCAGCCAGTGACTGAGAGTAAACTTCTGGACACAAACCAGATCGTTCGAGCAACGAAAGCGCCTGCTTCAAGTTACTTGTTCCATCCTGTAACACCGCGGTGATTGTCTGCTTGACGAATTCTTCGGAATCTTGAGAAGGTTTAAGGTATTGTGGTGCATTCGTGCCGTTAAACTTGTCCAACCAATCCAACGCTTCTCCGGTGGTGAAGGAGGTGATGACATTGAGAACCTGGTGCCAGTAGGTGTTTCCCGGCTGTTCGGGAAGCAGTCCCAGGTATGCGGACACCAGAGGAGGTCCACAATGCACAACTCGCGGCAACCTTTCTTCCATAAATGTGCGGAGAAGCTGGGTAGGGATCTGTAAGAATGGTTGAACCTCGAAGTGGATCGGAGGCGTACAGTGGAAGAATCAGGATCCGCCAGTCCGTCCTTACCCCAAACATCGAGCAACGCTTTGAGGGTAGACCCAGCCCTGAGATAATCGGTTTGATCCCATGGTGTCGTTTCGAGGTCATCGGAAATAGCGCCGATGACAGTATTGAAGATTCGGCGGATCAACAACTTCACGGAACCTCCAAATAATGCGCCAGCCGCCGAACTCTGGAGGTCCTTGAGGAAAATGAAGTGTCGGACATCGACCGACTGGGGTGCAGCTCGTAACGATCGGAGATAGCTTTCCGAAACGCAGTCCCACGCAGTTTTCGAAAGATCTGTTAACGGTGTGGATCAGCGAGTAACATAGAAAACTGCGGATTGCGTCATACCTTTGTCCACGCTATCTAACTTGACAACAACCTCGCTCAATGGTTTGGTAGCGGCGGGAGGATCAAGTTGAAGACGGCCCTGGAAGGTCTCCTCGGCAAGTCGAGTGGTTTGTTTGCGGATGAAGTCAGGGAGAATGATGCCCGACAAATGCTTGGGATCCGTCCCATCTCCCTCGAGGTTTCCCCCCACCAGCGAGTGTACTACGTTGTGAGCCGAACTTCGCAGTCGTTTCGAAAACAGGAGGAGGCAGTCGACAAAAGCATGTGCGAATGCCAAGAAAGTTTGTGCCTTGTCCGTCATCCCAAAGGCTCGAGAATCTACAGCGGACCAAAAGGATGTGAACAGATCCTCCAAAGGTGATTCGGATGGGAGGCTATTTATTATCTGTCTCTATATCAGACATATGATAACCACGCTGTCGTGAAGGAAATCTTACAGAATTCGGGATGGTGGATAACACGATAACAATCGCAGGGTAACTTTGCCTCGGAGACCCACGACAACCCAGCTCCAAAAAGCGAAGGAAGCCTTTGTAGGAAATCGAAGGAGGTAGACAAGAATCCGCCTCACTCTCAGATTCCGATCCATCCGCGTCTGGGCGAAAGCGTGCATCAAGCTCCCAGCATTGCGGGTACTCTGGAGAAACAATGAATGCGGGGGCAAAAAGCGAGGAGGCTACGTACCAGTGATGAACTTGAGTAACGGCTGCCACATGCTTGCGCGGACAGCTACATCCCATTCCACCCAGGCGGATCTCAAGACAGAGACGCTCAAGACCGGGAGGAACGCGTCAAGTTCACCTACAGCAGTCCGTCAGCGTGGCCATAACGATAGTCCGGTCATACTCTCACCCTTCCTTTCCTGCAAAACAGAGAGAAGTAGACTCCACGCAGCTCGACGGACAATAGGCTGTTCGAACCCAAAACATTCTGAGTCATAGGAGGGTGGTTGCTCCCCACAGTGAAGAGATGTCCAGAATAGCGAACTAGATAAAATTTCCTCGACGGCTTCCCGTGAAGATTCGCCCAGCTGGAGCAAATTTCTTGCAGCTCCATGCGGGTGAGATATTGGCAGTGGGCAGAAAGAATTAACCGAACATACCCAAAGCGTATTTCACGGAACCCAAACTTCCTGCCCTCACTCTCGCTTTTCGTTCCGTTTCCCGCTCTTCATCAGCGGATGGAGTATCGGAGGGTCCTTGGACTCGGATTTGAGGTTTAGCCCCATTTTTGACCGGCTTCGTGTCTATGGAGGGCTGGACTGGATTGACCACGAGATAAGCGCCAAGAGGGTCGAAGATGGTTTGTCGGATGAACGAGATAAGTGCGGGTGCAGTTTCTCGGATTAGGAAAGCCCCTTCGGCGTCTGGGTCAACTCCGGACCCGAAATTGTCTTTCCATGATGGTAACGCGGTCAAAGAGACTTGATGGTCGATATCGTGGGCAAGCAAACACCAACTACCGATCACGGTTTCCTGGCGTTCCCCTCCAAGTTCGCGAATCAAGGCAAAAAGCTGGGTCTTGATCCCTGGTAGAGCCAGAAGCAGTGCGTGAAGTCCGCCAGATAGAAGTCTAATTCTCCGGGAATGATGCAGGAACAAACCAGGGGTGTGATGGAGCTATGGTCTGATGAGAACTTAAGCGACGTACCCAGGAGCGGGAAGACGCACCCAGACCGGTAAGACGGTGGCAATCTCTTCCAAAAGCTGCGGATCGTTCGTCTCCTTCGCTTTGAGGATCCAGTCGGATTGCAATTCTTCCAGGGCGCGGATCTTGGTCACCACATCCTTCTTTCCCAGCTTCCGCAAGACTACAAGTAGCTCTGACGATATCGAGCACGCAATGCCCAACGTGTCCAGCGGATCTGGTTGGATAGCTCGGGGCTTGACAGGAGGGATATAGACCTTCTTCTTCGGCTCAGCCTTCAACCTTGCCTTCTCCTTTCCCCTCGCCTTCTTCTGTTTCGGAACGGGTGGGTTTTCGACGACATCTCCAGTGGCGACTACGGCCTTCTTTGAATGTTTCTTTCGAGTAGCGGAACTTGCCGACGACCTCTGGTTCTTCACCATAGCTGCGTTGGCGAGAGAAGGTTCCGGACGGTGTGGCGGGGGAGGGATGGAAGTTAGGTGACTTCAGATGACTGATGATCTCACCCGCCGCTCCTGCCAAATCGGGCAGGTCACCGGCTCCGGTCCGTCAACGCGTTAGGCTTTCCGGGCGCTTGACGGAGTTCTCAACGCGCTCCCCCCGCTTTACCGACTCCCCCGCCTGCACTCGCCATGGCTCGACCAACCGTCGTGAAGAGGTCCGCGCGAAAGTCTCAGCCTCGCAAGTTCGCGGCGATTGGGGAGAAGCGACTGCCCATCAGCGAGGTCATGGATACGCTCTGGTACTGGATGCGGGAGCGCCACTCCATTCATGAACGCCGTCTTGCCGGACAGACACCCTGGACGGGGGACCCAATCCTCCAGGATTACAAGTTTACCAACTTGTTTCGCGTGTTCGACAGGAACACCCAATTCATTCTCAACGAGGTTATACCTGACGGTCCATCAGACCTCACGGAGACTTCATTTCGGATTCTTCTCTTCCGCACATTTAATCGCATCGAGACCTGGAGGAGACTCCGGGATCACTTCGGGCAACTCAAGTGGGCAGCGTTCGAGATCGACAAGTATTATTCCGTGCTGGCCGCTGAGAGCCCGATTTATGGACACGCCTATTTCATTCCCGCCCCCAATGTCCTCGGTGGTCACGACAATCCGACCAAACACCTCCGGATGATATACCTGTTGATGATATCCGAGTTTCCCACCGAGTTGAAGAAACTTCACCACCTGAAAGACGCCCTCGGTTTTACTCAATTGTACCCTGGTTTGGGTCAATTCACGGCGTTCCAGTGCGTTCCCAGCATTCAGCACTTTTGGATCATGACTGACATTGATGCCGAAGGCTTCTCCTCGATCTTAACATGTGCGATCATTTCAACTTTTCGGAGGAAGAGTGGGCCGTCGCGGGCCCTGGCGCTAGCGACGGTCTCGTGAGGATATTTGGGAAAGAGGTCAGAGGGAGCGAATCCCTTGCGATCTATTGGCTTTGGGAAAACCAACACGAATATTGGAACCAGTTGTCGCTCACTCCACCCCTTCGTCACTCCACAAACAAAGGTGTCACCGCGGTAGATATCGAGCACGCTCTCTGCGAGTTTGATAAATACTGCAGGAAGAAATTCCCTGGCACTGTGACGCGCAGGACCACCATCAAGGCCCGTTTCGTGCCGAGTCGCGAGCCATACACTGGCGACCTCCCAAAGAAGTGGACTCAGTTGGCAACGGCGAAGACAATCATGCAGCCTCCACCTGCGATCCAGAAAAATGGGGAGGTTTACTATGAGGTGTCACACGTCGTGATGACCTCTGGGAAATCCAGGTTCTTAGTTCGGTGGCTTGGTTATGAGCCAGATGAAGACACTTGGGAAGATGCGGGGAACCTTGGTGAAAGCGCTGGTCAGGTCCTCGTCGACTGGCACAGGAAGTGCCAGGCGATTGAAGATGCGATCGTGATGATTGGAAACGGGAAGTTTCCCCCAAAAAAAGCCATTAGCTCGAGGTCTAGGCGTCTACAAGCCTAACTTTCCGTTTAATCAGGTATGAGCGTCCGACTGTCTCCGGAAGCCGAGAGCTAAACCACAACACAAGGACATTGTACCATAGCCCTCACTTATTCCGTAGATACTACTAGCACGTATACTCGCCATACCGATACCACCGATACCATAGTGCTTCATAATGTACCTAATTTTTTGCCTGGGATCTCTCCACAAGACGGGAGAGTATGCTCGATCGTTCGACTTGGCTTATGCAATTCTATCCTACACCAACCTCCACACCCATTAAGTCTAGGTACTGAGAAAACAGAGAAGAGACAGTTGTGTACAAACATAAGATTGCCTAGCAAATGCCGTATAAATCAAGAAAGGTATCGACCCCAGGGAAGGCCTCAGTACGCGTGTGTCACAATAGTCTTGTCTGCCTTAGATGTTCTCGAATGACAATGTCCCTCACTGTAAAATGGGATTCATTGGTGTGAGAAGCATGAAGGGTATATCGGCATACCGATCGCGAGAATTCCGGCCGTCGTGCCCGTGTCCTTGACGAGATAAGTGGGTCAATACGAGCGTGGGAGCTACTGGGAAAACACCTACTATTACAGAAGTACAAAATCCGTAAAATTTACGAGGGATAGGCGAATGCTCCCGCAGGATTGCACTGAATTTCCCACGGAAATCTATGCGGACCCCATATCAGAGGCGGATCAAGGGTCGTACCTGAAGGCCTGACCGTTCGGCACGTACATTTGGTAACCGTATCCAAGTCGTTCGAGCGACCACCAAACGACCGAACGTACTTGGAGAGCCGAATGCCAGACTTCAATTTGGCATCCAACAAATCGCATTTGTTCAGGAACAGTACAAGCTCGACATTCGCCAGGAGCTTATTACTGCACACTGATTTCCAGAGAAGAACGCTGTCTTCCTGTTACAAGAAGTGAGCGACCATAAAGCCAGTCAATAGGGTGACTCACCAATCGATTAACGCTCCGATCCTGGGTGATTGTATCAATAAGTCGGTGTTCCATGGGTATCGGAAGCGGAGACCTACCTCCACCAGGGTCTGATCGAAGCCGGTGATTGGAGCAAGGAACAATATCGCATTGACTTCAATACTGTCAGCCAGATACTAACTCCCGGGCCAGGTTGGTGTGAAAAACTCACCTGTATCGAAAAACTGGGCCCAGGTTGCTACAAATGAACGTCAACGGAGGAAAACCGGGTATGCGGGACAGAAACGCACGTCTCTGGCGCGCGGAAGATCAGCCGTTTCAATGCATGTTCAGGCACCAATAAAGCCGCACCTGTGATCGTGAACCACCAACATCGATAATTCGCCATTCGGTACCACTTTCCGTGCCAGCAGTGGCCTCCAGATGAAATTTGTATTCACACGCGCCCACGGTCTTGAGACGAGCCTTGAGGACGTCGTCTACCAGATATGAAATGTTGGTGAGAACGTTGTGGAAATCGAAAACCTTATCGTCCAGCTCACCATCAGTCGGAACATACTTTAGAGACGTTATCCGTTCAAGGTCGTTGAGATAACTGGAAAGGGATGAGCACGTGGTGGCGTGAAACAAGACAGGATCACGTACAACCCAGGTGACTCTTCTAAGCGAACTTTTCGACGCCGGAGGATCGCACGAACAGCGGGATCTTGCCACAGGGCGACCATATCGGCACGACAAGAGCCCAGTACGCACTGGGTATCGTCAGGCGTTTCCAGACCAGTGCTGCCAGCAGACGAGGGACGAGAGGAACGAGCACCACGCAGCAGGGCTCCGTGCCATCCCCTACCGGGTCGAACAAATATCTCTTGGTCCTTAAGATTTTGGGAATTGCTGAAGATATCAGGCCGGTTTCCCAGATGGGTTGCTTCGGCTTCGTTGGGGGGCACGAGTTTGGCGACTAGTATACTTTCGATGTGTCTGAGAGGCTTCAAACGTTCCATGATAGCAATAAGTTGATCAGAGAGTGGGAATTCCTCGTCCCCGTCACTCTCCTCCTCGCTGAGGACTGCGCTGCGGTGGACGTCCGATATGGTATCAATGATTATTCGTACAGAGCGAACAATGTTGAATTGAATCACGGAACGCCACAAATGTCGTTCTTCGCGGAAGGCCGTGGGAGTATAGAGCCTTTGGAATTCTGGAGGGGAGGTTGGTTCACCGACCGACTAGCAGGGTGATGGGGACCTACGTTTAAGGGTCGTGGATTTCCCTATCACCAGGAACATGAACGCGGTGGTCAAGATTGAGGACAAGAAGCGTCGTACCAGATTCGCTCTGCCCTAGGAGCAGTACGCGGACAACATCCTTCTTCTTGGCCGCCTGTCCTTCTCGCCGAATGGTCTCGTCGATAGCTTCAGACACACGCTTTGCCTGTTCCTCGGTCTGGAGACGGATAGACCTTTCTTCCTCGGTCTCGTCTATAGGCGGTCGAAGAACATCGTCGAGGGGATCGCGGTCAGAGGTCCCTTTGGGCATTCGAATACACGAGATGGTTGGGGCACTGGATGGGGGTGCTGAGTGAGGTCTGTGGGAGAGTGGATACAAATGATCATGAGAAGCTTCCCGACCGAGTAGAAATGATCATCACCTGAGCTATGCTCGGAACGGACAATATAAGATGCCTGACGCCAGAACGGGCACGGGGTTGTAGATTAGTCTTCCCACAGGTTGTGCGCTTTCCGGAGTAGAAATGAAGGTGGAAGGGATAAAAGGATGAGCGGGTACGGAGAGCTGTGCCTGATCTGCAGTGGATGCATCCACAATGTCGGGCAAGGCACAGATGGTCACCAGGGTTGGCGGATACGGCGGGAACGTGATGGGGAAGATAGAAGGAGAGGGAGGGTAAACAGCGGGAATTGGTGTGGGATGTTTGATGTGTGATAGCACTCCCGCTTGACACGAACCCGGCGCCGACGCCGGATGAAAAATCCTGTACTGGCACCGAGTTCCCCTCCGCGTTTCGCAGGAGTATTCAGGACAACCCGAGCCTGCAGGGTTACGATGTCGCACCGCATCCTCAACATGACTCGTTCCCCACCCCTCTCTCTCAACGATGAACTCGGACTCTGATTCTCCTGACCCCCTCTCCAGTCCGGACTCCCCACCGCCCCAAACACCGCCGAATTTGCATCAGAACACGATAGACCCCGATGCACGCTGGCTCGTCCAAAAATATGGCGGGACGAGCGTCGGCAAGTTTGCGGTGAAGATCGCCTGCGATATCGTCTCGTCAGTCTCGCAGTTTTCCCATCATGTCGCACCCATATACCAACCCTGCAGCTTGGTAGAAACTACATTGATAGCCAAAAGGTCGCAGTCGTGTGCTCGGCTCGATCTGGTTCCACAAAAGCTTTGGGAACCACCAACCTCTTGCTCAAAGCGTCTTCTGAGGCGCTCCAAAGATCCGCAGTGGGGACGAGTAGGACACCCCGTAACCAAGACTGGACTTCACCATTACATTCCCCAGATGAGAGTTCCAGGTCCAGTTCTCCGCCACGCTCGGCCCTACCGGACGGTGGGCTGTCCTCATCTCTGATGATGTCTTCAACTTTGAAAATGTCCTCCGTGCCTCCTCCAACCGAAAACCGCGAGCCCCCCTTTTTCGCGACCGTCGATCTCATCCGTTCGGAACACATGATGGCTGCCCGCTCTTCAATTAACAGCCCCACAATCCTTGGAGAACTAGAAAAAGAGATAGAAAAAGACTGCGACGCACTGCGGTCATTCTTGATGGCAATACAGGTTGGTGTATATTGTCATTCACGGAACCTCTCCGTTCATCATCCTCCAAGGTCATCGATGAGATGTCTCCAAGATCAAAAGACACAGTGATCGGGTTCGGTGAGAGAATGGCGTGCAAATTCGTGACGGCCGTGCTGCGTGACCGGGTCGGTCTTTCCATTGCGCTGTTGAAAAACCATCCATTTACTCCCAAATGATAGGGCGTGGATGCCGAGTATGTTTCACTCGATTCCGTGGTGCCTGACATGGAAGAAGATTTCAATACGCATGGGCCAACGCTGGACCAGTGGTTCTATGACAGGCTCGCCCTTGCGTTAGCGGAACGCGTGCGGCAATGTGGTCCCAGAGTACCTGTTGTTACAGGCAGGTTCACCAGTCGCCAGGAAATACACATTCGTTCACATTCTTTCAAGGCTTCTTTGGTCCAATACCTGGATCGCTACTCAGGCAAGTTGGGAGAGGTTATACCGACCTTTGCGCCGCGGTATTGGCAGCTGGTCTGGAAGCGTCCGAGCTGCAAATATGGAAGGAGGTCGATGGCATTTTCACTGCAGACCCTCGCAAAGTGCTCACGGCGCGGGTGATACCTGTCATCTCTCCCGAGGAGGCGGCGGAATTGACCTATTATGGGAGCGAGGTCGTCCATCCGTTCACAATGGAGCAGGTAACGTTGTGCTAGTAACCGCCAACAGAAGACCGGTGGATTAACCCTACTCGTAGGTTATCCGCAAGAAGATCCCAATCAGGATCAAGAATGTGGAAAATCCGAGAGGCTTGGGAACCGTAATTCATCCGAACTCGGACCTGGATGCCTCCGAGACGGGGGAAATACTCTTGCCCGAGCCAGTCTCAGTGGATAATCTTGACTACCTACAACTGGTCGACCAGGGTCACAAGAAGCTCCCCACGGCTGTTACGATCAAGGACCACATTGTCGTCTTGAACGTAAATTCAAACAGGAAGAGCGTTTCCCATGGATTCCTCGCTGGCATTTTCGGGACGCTTGACCGTTACGGCGTGGTCGTCGATTTAATTTCCACCAGTGAAGTTCATATCAGTATGGCCATCGAGGACACAAATGAGAAGAAAGTGATGAACAGATTCGTCAAGGACCTTGAAAAGTATGGTACCGTAAGTCCGAGGTCCCTTTTTCCGCACATCCTCCCCGTTGAAGGCAACAAGCGTCTGAAACCGTTTTGGATCAGGTCACTTTACAGCAAGGGATGGCGATTCTGTCACTCGTGGGAAAGCTGAAAAATATGGTGGGAATAGCTGGGCGCATGTTCGCATCGCTTGCGCAAGGGAACGTCAATATCGAAATGATCAGTCAGGGTGCGAGTGAAGTGAACATCTCATGCGTAATACAGGGTCGGGATGCCGTCAAAGCCCTGAACCTGATCCACCAGAGCTGTTTGCAGATCAAGGTCGAGGAGAGGCGTGGGCGAGGTGAGTAAATCACCTATATCCGCAGTGATCGGCAACAGTACTGATCGTCCCACATGGTACAGTTGGACCGTGGTTGTTCTGAGTCTGGGTGTCTTGTCCGAGATTTGCTATTTTCTCCCCCCCCGGTGGTTTCGAGACGGAGTATTACATCACCGGTATCGTCACCATCACCTTGCTCCTGGAGCATCAAAAGATCGAGTTGGTTTACATACTTGGGTGCGAGGTGATACAGTTGTGTGCGGATGAGTACAGCAGGAAGATAAGATAATTACCAAACGTCCGAGAATAACGTGTGCGAATACAGGGCGTGGCAATGTGGAAAAGGATGAAGGTGAAAGGTGAACTCGTCAACGCATAGGGTACGAAAAGTGGGCAAGGACTGGTGGGGCTGAGAGGGGTGGCGTGCGATTTGAATTTGATCGGCGTGCACGAGGTTGACGGATCGGCCTCGCGGGTCGGTGTCCCATCAGCTTGCTGAAGCGTTCCATGACGTCTTTGGAGAGGAACACGGTGTCGTTTTCCTCGTCATATCGAGCTGAGCCGTCATCAATTGCATCAATAACGTGGATATCGGCTGGATGTACGACTGCGCGGTGGGAGAACCGGAAGATGTTTATGAACTCGTGAGTGAATATGGTCGCGTCTACCGCCGACAATGCGGATGCTGCAGACCCCGGAGTGGATGGTGGGACTGCGTGAGTTGGATCCCACCGGTTAGCAAGTGGCAACTCCTGGGGCTGTGACACGCTGGCGCTCACTCTGAGCTAGACAAATGTTTCCGTTGATCTGTGCCAAGGCGAAGTGAGATTTTGAAGGCATCGCAGAGGAGAGGGTGGGTAAGATAGTGACACACGACATGGTGAGGAGGGGCGAAGAAGGGATTGAAGCGAGGAGAGGGGTGTTTATATAACTTCCTTGGGCTCTCCGTCAGCTTCCAGAGGGGTCATTTTGGGACGACCCCGTGCTCGGTACTGCTCCCGTTCCGTCTGTTTGTCGAACAAGAGGCGATACGGCCGAATGAACACACCAGGGATCAACTGATGTGGAACCACTCAAAGCTTTGATCTCCTTCTACTTCGACCCTCGCTTGCTGGTGTTTCGTTTGTTCACAGCTCTCTCGCATGTCTGAACGTGAGCTCGAGCTCTCGACTTGGCTTCGTTATCTTGGACTCACCCGCGACGGTCTGCGATAGCACACTCTAACCAGAACCAGTATGCTGCCGCTGCGAACGTCCCTCTGATCAAGTCACCAGCTCTAAGGTTTCCCCGGCCCGTCCGTCTTCCATAAGATGATATTACGGGGGGAATCGTCTCTCACATCACTCGGGATCCAGGTGGAATTGCCTCCGGACGTACACCCTTTGCCAGAGAGCGTGTCAGCATACGTAGGTGGATTACAAAACGTCTTCGGCATTCATCGGCCACTGAATGTTATTCATCTGCTATTATTGTCGCAGTTCGTCTATCCATTCTCGTTGGAGGGCCATATCCTTACCCTTGAGTCGTCCCGGCGCAAGACCTTCGCTGCGCATGCAGCCCGTCGCGAGGCGTACCTCAAGGCCAGGGTAGAGGAGAAAGAACGACGGAAACGTGACGCTCTTCGGAGGATTGCCCCCGGATTTGAACCTCGAAGCACCCCTCTCGTGCCCACCCGCGTCGCTTCGACTGGATCTCCCGTAGGTGGACCTACCCCGAGCCCGCCGCCCATCGGAATGGTTTCCAACGTCCGAACCAAATCCGTGATGGAGGACCTGGTGGATCAGCTCGCAGCTCTGGATTCCACCAAAAGTTGAGAATAGCAGCGATTTTCCCATCCCTAATGCCATCCCGTACTCCCACTCTCCCGATGTTTTTGTGTACTCCGTATATTGTTTGCCCTCGTGTATATTCGTAATTTCGAGTATTCCCAAGTGTGATATGCGCCAGGCTGGAGCCCAGCCGCGGGAAACGCCGAACGGGTCCAATCACAAGTTGTTCCATCTCGTCTTCATTCGATGGCGGACGGCTCCTTCAAGGACGTCCCTGAGTTCTTCGAAGTCCGCACCCTATCTCTCATTCCCTTTTTCTCAACGCTCACAATCCGCTACAGGTAGAACTGGGGGAGTCGATAGCCGCCAGGACTGAGAGTCTCTGTCAGTATCGGTGTCCCGCCCTCGCATCTTCCAAGACTGCTGACGATTACCGTTTCCTCCAGCGTCCTTTCGCGAACTCGGTCCTCCAGACCTGTGTCATGTTGTGAAGACAACAGGACGCAGCGGTCAACGCGATGCAAGTCGATCCATCTTTCCACACCGGCGCAACATTTCAATAACGGGCAAATTTATTTGTACAGACTGGATCCTATCATTACGTGTCTGGTGTAGACGCATCCTCCTCAGCCTCCCTCGCGGCTTATATCAACTCCTTGACCTACTCGTTCGAAGACACATCGGCTTGGTTCTCCAAGGGGCCAACATGGAAAGTTCGCAACGGATGTTACTGGTATGGATTCTCGAGCTTCACCTTTCTGCAGCCTTTGATACTGCTTTCCCCCAGTTGTTTCAACGCCTTTTCTCGCCTAGATGTTCGTGTGGATGTCAAGATTCCTGGAGGGGTTCACGCCTATGTCATTGATCTCCGTGGTGAAAGGTGTGCCCACCCCTGGGACGTGTGACTGAGTGCTAACAGGTCTATAGGCACAACGCTACCCCAGAGATCTGGCAGGAAACCTACCTCTCCGCTATTCTTCGTGCCATCTTGTACTCAGATGACCCTACGTATTGGCTTGAATGCTACAGAAAGGTGGACCCCATTACGACCCCGGAGAGCGAGCTGAGGTTTTTAACGGCCGCGGAAGAACTCTTCTCTCGAGGTACCCATGGTCATTAATATAAAAGAGCAAAACACCTCACTATCACCTTAGGTTGGCAGGTCGGGTCTGACCCAGAGGTTCAGGTCGCGACCGTGGTCTCAAATCATCTGACTTCCGCAATTATGAAGTATTTTGGTGATAGCGGCAGGTACCAACATGCGGCGAATCTTTTCGAGAAACTCCTACCCCATGAGCCCGAGGTGGCATCATTGTTGGCAAAGAGCTATATTGGAATGTGTAAGCCTACCCCGCCGTTGTTTCAGATTGTTACTCACCCGGTGTCCCTTGAAGACGAAGAGGTGAAAGGGGCACAAGTCATGAACAACGCTATGAACGGCTCTAATCAGTCGTATACTCTCCTCCACGTCCAATGCGAGTTCTTGCGGTCCAAGGGCAGACATGAGTGGGCACTCAAGCTCGCACGCCAAGCCGTCAACTCTGCCCCGAGCGAATTCGTGACTTGGGAGATGCTCACACAGGTGTATATCGATCTAGGGGAATACGAAAACGTTGGTGATCTGCTCCAATCTAAGCGTGTTTCAGAAAAACTGAGATTTATCAGGCATTGTTGACTTTGAACTCGTGTCCCATGTTCACGTACAATGGACGTGATGCTCACAGGCAATTACAACCGGCGCGCGTTCATCTTCCCCCGAAGGGTACGATTGTTGAGATCCTTCCCGAGAGGCAGAAAACGGAAGAGGATCAGGTCATTACTTTTATATTTCCTTCTGATGTGAATTTCCCTAAAACAAACTTTAGGCTGATCCTGCATTGATGCGACTGCCTGCACCTGGGCTGAGAGGTACCTGGGCCAGGGCTTACGCACTCCTTACCCGCCTCGTCTCGAAAATTGGCTGGGACGAACTTCTCAAGACCCGGAGTCTCGTTTTCGTGATGGAGGAAGAGTACCGCATGCAGAAAGCCCATAAAGGACCCCATCCCCATGGACGTCAAGATTCTACATCCTCCCAAAACGTCATCCACGAAGACGGCTCTGTACTTGCTAGCAATCAGCGGCCAACTTCACATACCATCACTTTGGTTGCCGATGCCAATGGTGGTGCTGACGACGATGCATCCGTCCGTGCCGTTAAGGAATCGCCAACTCACAAATCCCGACAGGCATCTCTGGCAGTTGCTGATATTCCGACGATCAGAATCTCGACCGAGTCTGACGGTGATCGCGAGCGCGAGGCGGCTGTGAGGGAAGCCGCGAAGGAGCCAGAACAGCGAGAAGGTCAGGAGGAGGAGGAAGAGGAGGAAAGTACGGAAGAGAGCGAGGGTGGAGACTTGACGAAAGCGAACGGAACACCATCCGTTGTCCATGATACTCTCGAAAAGCCCATCCAGGCTGCCGCCGACAACTCCTCTGGGGCCGAGGATGCGTCAACCACACCCGCCGCAACCACCGACTCGTTCTCGTTCAGCAACAAGCGATTGTGCGAGAGATGGCTCGACAACCTCTTCATGGTTCTGTACGAGGTATGCTCGGCATCATGAGGTTTTGGTCACAGCTAGCTGAACCTCCCCCCAGGATCTGCGAGTCTGGACGATCTTCAGGGCAGAAGTCGCCCATTATAAGACCCAGCATATAGCCTACAAGAAGACTGGGATAGAGTGGGAGATCCTTGGAGACCTAGGGCTCAGGCTTACCCACAAGGAAGAGGCAAAGGAGGCGTATCAGAGATGCCTCGATTCGATGAGGTTCTCCCATAAGCCGTGGCTCAAGCTTCTGGAAATGTACGCCGAAGAAGGTGATCTGCAAAGGTCGCTGCAGGCTGCCATCCGGGTAGCTGCGTACCAGTACGCCGATTACGGTGAAATGACGGTGGGTTCCTGGATGACTCCCGATAGTGGCGAACGTCTGACCTATTCTGAACCCTCCAGTACCCTACGACCATCGCCCGATGTTTCTTCAAATTAGGCCAAACTCACGGGCACGAAAAGATTTCGTACACACTCATCAGTATGGGCCTTCCTGACGACATCCGGAAAACCATGGAGAGCTATCTAAATTATGGGAAGGTCTTTAAAGTTGAGGGTCACGATTTCTGACAAAACTAGAGCGCCGGTTTTTAGTAGTTTTACGTTGGTCGATTCGTTGGTTACACCACGCCCCTGTGGCTTTGTCCCTCCCCCCCTCCCTCAATTATAACAGGATTAATTATTTGTGAGCGGCACGGGAGTCAGTTATGCGGATCAGTTGCCCACAATTTGCAAACAACTTCTGCGGTTCCGGAAATGTACTTTGGCCTTAATCCCCTGCGTTCGTTCGACCCCTGTGATCCATGTCGTTGTCACCCCCCGTCTGGAGATATCCTCAACCCAGCACCTCTGCAAGCAAACGTGAGGAGGACCTCATCAACGCCTACGAGGCTGAGGAGGAGAAAATCATAAACGTTCTCTCGCGCAAGCTCGAAAAGGTATGGATCCCAGTGATCTGTCCTACCAACCCCACCTCGCTCACATCGAACGGGTACATAATCTCCGTCTCGTACCAGCTCCGTGAAGAGAAGATTGAACTCGAGAATGTGCTCGAGGCCGAGTCTGAAGCCCAAGTCAACAGGTTGAACCGAGAGATCTCTGCTTTGAGACTGGCCGCCGCCCAAAACGGGACAAATGGGGCGAACGGCGCCCCTGGGATGGGAAACAACAGCGCCCCGACACCAGCCTTGGTCGACGACTTGGCAGAGTTTAGGACTCGACGGAGGGCAAGCCTGGCTGGCTTCAGTTCCGGTCCAAGTACGGACGTCGTCCTTGAGGCGCTACGCCGGGAGAACGAGCAACTTAGGAGCAGAGTCGCTGATATGGAGCGGGACTACGTCAAGCTAATGAGGCTGAATGAGATCTACAGAGAGGAGTTGATTGACCACAGACGAAGGGTGCGTTCCTCGGTTTCCTCGTAGTATGTTTCTCAAGGTTCTTGCCACAGATGGGGAGGTCGGTCGACAACTTGATTGGGATTTCGAATGTGGAACCTGTCTCTCATTCACGCCGCAGACGGTCAATCTCCAATGCCACGTCCGTATCTCCCACTGTGGGGATCTTGCCCGGTCAAATACCGCGACCCATGTACAGCGTACCGATTCCACGACCCTCATCGCAAATACATAGGTCGATGATGGACCAGTTGTCGGAGGCGAGCACACCGTTGTCACACTCCCCCGCGTCATTTTCGGAATCCCCGTTTCCTCTATCACCTATCCCGGCGAGCTTCGCGAGCGTCAATACACAAATGACCTCACCCCCCTCCTCATCGCTCAACTCTAACCCTCCGTTGGCCATTGGAACACCACGGACGTCGCTCACCTACCCCATGAATCCACCCCCATCCCTCTCGTCTTCTTTCGGGTCGCCATCAGCATACGCTTCCCCACGACGGGAGCATTCATCCTCGCCGGTTCACTCATTTGGTCGGCCGGACGTCATGAACCGCCGGCCGAGTTTTGATCGTCGCTTTGGCGACAGCAGCTCCGCGCTGACACGTGGACGGAGCGGAAGCAGAAAGGAAAGCGTGGAAAGGGGTGCACGAGTTGCCGAGACAGGCTCTCTGAAACGGAGCCGAGGGGGAAGTTTGTCCGGTCCTGGGCCCTCTATTCTCAAGCCGAATGAAACACCTTCCACCGGCTAGCTTGCTACTCGACCAGGTCCACTCTTGCCTTGCTTACATCTGTAACATTATTATACACGTATTGATCGAACAATGGGGTGATCACAGGGGATTGTGCCGCAGCCGCCCGTGGAGGCGGTGAGCCACGTGGGAACAATGAAGCTTCCATCACCGACGCGGCGGTGCGGTGTCCAAATCGGGGCATGAATGCGGGTGAGTCATGCTGCGGTTTGGGTATAAAACGGTGAGGTGGCAAGATGCACTCCGCTCATCCTCGGTTTGTTTCGTGTCTAGTAAAATGTCATACGGTCACCCCTACCAGTACAACCCCGACCAGCCCTACGGGTCAACGCCAACCACCCCCGCCAGCTTCGCCGCCTGGGATCTGCAAGAGCAAGACACGTCATTCCAGCCTCCGCCCCAACAAGACGCGAATCCTCTTCAACAACCTCAAGCTCTCAACTCCAGTATTCCCACCGTTTCCGTTCCTCAACGCGTCTCAGCCTCAAGCCAAGGTCTTTTTCGGTTGCGGGATTATGTTCATCAACCTTCCGTAGAGCCGTCCATTGTGGGTGAGGATAGTGTCGACAGGTTGCAAAGCGCGTCTGGGGTGTCGCCCCCGCTGCCTGGACCTCATAGGTCCGCACCTGTTCGAGAAACTCGTGTTGCACACCCCTACAGGAGATCCAGCGGGTCTGAGGGTGTTGCGCAGAGACTGAGGAGAGGCGTTCACGAGCCCTCCTCTTCGGGCTCCCAATTGCGAGTCTCGATTCCAGCTATCATAGGGCCAACCGCAATCACGTTGCCTTGCCCTGGGCAGCAACACACAGCAAGTGTAGGCGTACCGCCAGCCTCCGGGTCAAGGTGCGCCCCATCTTCCATATGCGATCTTTCCGTCGTCGGGACCGACCTGGCTCCGTATTTCTCTTCCCTTCCTCCATCCCTCGTTCTGTCTCTCAACAGCTCCTTGGAACTGCCGTCCGCCCCCCTGTCTTTGCAACCTGCTGTGGTTGAGCGCAATTATGCCATTCGGGCGGATGTCTTTTATGATAAAGATGCCAACCTCATGAAGGCGATGCTGGAGTTGCCGGGGTTGAAGAAGAGTGACTTGAAAATTATCTTGTCCAGATGCCCATACACCTGCGTGAAACAGCTCACGGTTTCTGGCAAGTCAAAGCCCGTGTTCCCGGATGTCGGCCTCGCCGTCAAAGAACGGAGGTTTGGCAGGTTCTATCGAACCATGGCTGTTCCGAGTGATACTACAGTTCGCCTTCCCCGTTCCTTTGCTCCTTGCGCTGTCTCTCTAACAGGGAGAATAGGTCGAGAAGGTCATCACGGATATGCAAGACGGTGTCCTCACCATTATCGTCCCCGGCCCATCGGTTCCAGATCCCGACCAAGAGCCCCCCGCGCAGATTTCGATCCCGTGAAAATGTACATTTCAACCCCTCTCGACTATGTTCTCCTGTTATCTCTCTCTCTTTATATGTGACTCTCCCTCTCCTAGGACTCATCACATGTCAACGATATGACCCCAATCGAGAACCCCTGTTAATTTCTTGCACCCCCCAATAACTATGATACGTGTGCCCCCGGCCTTTCTGTACCATACCCCACTCCGAATCTATTAATCACCGTCGATTCGAACCCCCGCATTGCTTCCTGTAGAGTATATCACTGTCCCATGTTTTCTGTCGGAAATCTGATAATCGCTGCTCATTCCTGCGGTCTCTATTGGTCCTGATGACTACCTTTGACTCCGTACTTGTCCCAATAATCTTTCATGGCCGCGAGATCTCCTATCCTGCCCTGTCCCTCTAACCATGTCATGAGGTCTCGCATCCTGAGAATTGCCTTTACCCTGCCCGGTCCTCCCACGTATTTCTCCATCTCCTTGACTGTACTTCCCCCTTCCTTCCCAACTTCTTCGCGATCCAGGCAGAGCACGATTCCTACAACTTGTCCTCCCCCACTCCTGATCATGTCGACCGCATTACGGGTAGCAGTACCCGCGGTCATGACATCATCGAGAATGAGCACCTTCTTCCCACTGACGGGTGCACCGACCATCATGCCTCCCTCGCCGTGATCTTTAGCCTCTTTGCGATCGTATGCGAACCCGACATCGATGCCATGGTCACGGTGTAGCACCATGGCCGTACAAGCGGCAAGGGAGATCCCCTTGTATGCGGGACCAAATAGGACGTCGAATTTGGCGTAGTCTGAACATTCGAGGGCGGAATGGATGAGCGACGCGTATCCGGCTGATAGTGTCGCGAGCATCGACCCCGAACTTATCAGACCCGCGTTGAAGAAGTACGGAGAGATCCTGACAAAAAAAGGTTCCGTAAGATGAGGATACAGTTGGAGATAGCGAGATTGGCACCGTCCAGATTTTAGAGTAAACGAGCCAAACTTGAGAGCACCGACTGCCATCGCATGCTCGATAAGTTCTGACTGGTGTTTTTCCAACATGACGGCCGAGGGTGGTATACAAGCTTGGACGAAGCGAGCGATAAGATAAAGAATAAAGAATAAAGAAAAGCCTAGCCGGGGGAATTGCCGACGCGCCACAGGGGTTGGGTAACGCGCACATGGAACATATCTATTAGTGCTAGTGAACCTTTATGACAATCCCCCATCAGCATGAGAGCCAACACTAACGCCTTGAACTCCAACTCTTGATACCAAGATTGTCATCCCATGGGTTTCCTCCCCATTCTCTTCGCCTCTTTACTGATTCCCCGCCGTGGTGGCGAGCGCTCGAGCGACCCGGAGGACCTGGAGAAGGGCCGCCGAGAAGTGGGGGTTGCAGTGGACAACGATAATGACGATAACGGACGACGACGCCGCGACCCTGGGCAAAACGGCGACGATGGGGACGATAACGTATCCATTCACGACTCAGACGTCAATGAGGATGAGCCTGAGGAACCACCGCAGCCTGGGCGTCGAGTAACCTTCGGCAGTCCCTCTGGAGGATCCAGACCACCATCCGATAACGGTGATGAAAAACCAGGGCTCTTGGCCAGGCTAAAAGCTATCGTGTTTCCTCCACAGGATGAGGATAAGTCTCTGTCTAATTACCGTATACTTCCAATCATCTCTGGACTGGTTATCCCCTTCTCCATCCTACTCGAAATTCCTGGCATCACAGAAAACTGGTACATCCGCACCGATGGCAACGTAATCGTACAAACGCAACAAAATCCCACTCTCCTCGACGTCGGGCTCGCCGTCTCCATGTTTTTCGCTCTAGTGGCCAACGTATCATTGATTTGTCGGTTCCTGGAGAAGGGGCCTGTGTTGGTCACGACGGTGATCACTATTGCCTCCCTAACTGTACACGGTAATGTATCCCTCCGAAATTTTGCCTTTGACTACGTCTTACATCTCAAAGATTTGATCAACATTCCCGCCGTTGTCGTGTTTGGTGTCCTGCACCGGTTCGACGACGGTTTCAAATACGGCCAGGGATATTGGATGACTAGTGTGTGTGTCGTACCTGAGTCCTTCAGCATGCTTATCGACGGATTTAGTGTGTTCTACGATCGTGTCCACTGCCACCAACATCAGTCTGATATGGGACCTGTTTTGGACACGGGACTTCAGACAAAGTGGTATGAGCACCCACTTCGATTCTGCCTCCCGGTACGCTCTGACGTCTTGTGATAGGGAGCGGAGTGACTCGCAGACAGCGGTCGCTTTTAATCGTCGTCATACTGCTCTTGGTATACATCGCGTTCGGGGCACTAGTCAACTCGTTTTTGATTGATCTCGACTTCATTGACGGCCTGTACTTCACTGTCGTCTCGATCGAGACCGTCGGCTTTGGCGATATCGTTCCCGACAACACCAGCTCTCGTGTTTTTATGTGCTTCTACATCATCTTCGGTATTCTCAACCTAGGTGTAGCCGTCGGCGTGGCCAGGGAAACCATCTTCGAACAATTGCAGAACAGTTATCAGAAACGTCTGGCCAAGATACGCCAAAACTATCAAAATCACCGCCGCTGGAGGGCCTGGGGACGGAGATGGAAAAGAGCCGTAGAGTGGAGGCTGAAGGGGATCTCCGCTGAGATATGGATACCTGACCTCGAGGGGGATTCGGATTCGATGATGGATCACGCCGAGGAGGAATCAAAGTGGACTTCAATGCTGTTTATCAATCGAGTTTTCCACATCGGTTTCCGGACCCACGAACACCACAAACTCTTCCAAGAAAAGGGAGAGATCCGAGGCATAGCTTACGGGCACCCTGGGACCCATCTCAACGTCGAAGCCCTTTCGCGTGCACAGCTGGAAGCGGCTGCTGTCGAATCTGGAATCCCTCCCTGTGTCCTCCGCGCATTGCGAAGGCGCCATGAGCATTTGCCCAGGGCAGAATCCATCAGTTCCGGGTCTGGCGCGTCGACAAAGCAGCGTTGGAGACGGTGGTTCTGGTCCGAGACTGAACCGCTTCCGACAGAACGTCCCACGACACCGTTTATGAGGGGGTTGGAGGACATGAGTGGGTTATTGACCAAGTTCGCTATTGCGACGACCGGGACTGGGATGAATCGAATGCCGATGTGGGAGAACACAACTCTTCATCAACAACGTCGCTCCACTTCCGACTCGTCAGTTTCCGAGACTACGACGCTCTCCGATGGACCTCATTTCACAACCAACGACGACCTTCGGGGGATCACAAGTCAGGAAGAGAGGAAAGTCTTCTGGGCGAAGGTAAGTTCGGGATGTCCACCTGTAAGAGAAAGTTGGTCGAGCGTCGATATTAGTTGGTCGTTGCTTTGTCATTGTTCATAGTTTTCTGGTTTGTGAGTTTAGACATCCTCGATGGCCGTGACTCTCTACTCACGCCCAAACAGGTCGGTGCAGTCTTGTTCGTGGTCACCGAAAAGTGGACATTTGGGATAGCAGTCTACTTCTGTATGTTCCCGCCCGCCTTTCCACCCGAGTCGAGCCGTTGATAAAGAAAAGGTTTTATAACGTTTACGACCACTGGTTACGGGGATTATTCGCCGAAGACAGCAGCCGGGAGATCGGTGTTCGTCTTCTGGGCGCTGTTAGGACTCGCGACGATGACAATCCTGGTGTCAGGTATGCAAGATTCCCTCTGGGGTAGAGTTTTCCGTTTGGTGGTAACTCGGGCGTAGTTTTACAGGATGCCTTCTCGTCCAAATATAAGAACGCCATGCACAGTGGGGCGTTTGAGAATGCTGTCAAGAAGTACCGGCGGCAGAAGTCGAAGACTCAGAACGAGAAAAAAGCGGGAGAGTGGGGCAACGGAGAGTCGAACATTCCTGCCAAGGTCCGACCATCCGTCATTGAAAAGTCGTCAGGTCAGGCGCAACAAAGCTTGGAGAACCTCCCTGGGCAAGTGCTTGAGCAGACGAGAGTCTTTCATCGACACATCCAGTACCTCGTTCAGGCCGAACCCGAGGGCACTGTGACTCCAGACCTGAAGCTTATGTTAGACGATATCAGTCGAGCTCAGAAGTTAGACGAGAGGATGAAAGTCGAGATCTTGCAAGACGAGGATGCGAAAAATGTGAGCGTCGGTCTAAGCCTCGCCGTTGCATTCAATTTGCATCCAATTTGAATAACCAAATCTGCATCTAGACGCTCTCAATGCTCAGTTTTGAGAGTAAGTCCTCCATTTTAGCGGTGCATCTCGATCCCTGACCCGCCCTCAGGGGCCCTTGGAGAACTTGTCGGTGTCGCGGAAAGTGCTCTATCAGCATTGGCTGAAAGAGATCTACTGGTGGCGCGATACAAAGAACAACCGCAAGTAAACGATTGTAAAAATCCCGGGGGCCACGCCTCCGGGTCCGGTACCTGTCATGACGAAACCACCCACGGCTCGGACACTCCGTGAAGCACGTGCATATTGCTTTGTTTTTCTATTTCCATTGTTGGGTGATATCCCTGTGTCTCCGTAACCCACGTATAACACAAATCACATGTCCTACAACACTATCAACCATTACCCAGCCTGTGGCCCGACCCCCAGTTATACCCAGTCGTCTGAGCCCCAGGTCTCCTTGGGCGTGAGGAGGTACCACCCGGAGCACCTGGAGCTGGGCCTGGCGGAGGTGGGGTTTCGATAAGGGCTCTCAACCAACCAGGAGCTACGCCCAACTCTCGCAGTACTCTCGATTCCCATACACCCCACCACCAAAGATGGCCAGCAATGATCCCTGTAAGCGCAGAAAGAGCTGCTTGCTTCCCACCAATGACGAAGTCCATGGCGACGAGAACGTATGCGAGGTACCTCACGGGGAAACTGAGCAGTCCCCAGAGTGAGGTCTGAGTTCCAGGAGGTGAGAGTTGGCCAGAGACATATGTGATCGCGACCATGAGTGCCCTCGCGTGAACGAAGGTTCCGAGAGGGATGTTTAAGGCCTGGGAATGTGGAAGTTGGTCAGAAATAGGTCGAGGTTTAGCTGTCCGTGGTTCGTACAATGATGGAGGCTGAGGCAAAGAGAAGCTGCCATGCAAGATCAGCGGATCGACCGTCGTAATATGATTCCAGAGCAGAGGTATTCCGGCTTTAGTGAAGAGGGTCAGAGGGTGAGAGACTGTGGGCAAATAGAAGTATGATCCTCACTATTGCATCGCCAGGTCGAAGACGAAGTTAATCCCCGATTCTAGATAGTCTCTTGAGTACGGATACCATTCAGAGGGTGCATAAACGTACCTCCGAGGAAGAAAGAGGTATAAACTCTCCAGAACTGCAGGTGTGAACGCAAATCAGTCGGGCCACGCGGGAACAGTGCGTCGAAAGACGCACCTCCCCCTTCTTGATCACCCACTCCTTGACGAATATCATCGTGTAAGGCGAAACCATCTTTGTCATTACCGGAAGGGTGACCCCGATGATGGACGCGCATACGAAGCGGGTCACTGGAGGGATTTTTCGGATTTCAGCTAGGAGTTCAGACATGGTGTCTGGGCGAGGGTGGAGGATGATGACACGACTTGGAAGTTGGAAGTGACACGCATCTCGATCATTCTACTTGATCGGTTGGGCCGGCCAAGGTTGTCGGTGGAAGAAACCCAAAAAATGTCCCCGAATCTTTGTTACGAATCTGTGAGCATGCTTGCCTCAAAGCAGCACGGCAGGATGCCCTGTAAGTGGACTTCTAAGACCTTCTGATTCTCACTTCAACACGTCGTTGTAGCAGGTTGATTTTGGATGTCGAAGGAGGAACAGAAGAGCCTGCTTGCCCACTACCACCTATCATCCCGCTCATTGCCCGGAGATGATGCATGATGTGTCCCGAACGTGACCACAGCGCCCCCCGCCCCCGGACCACCCGACTGCTGCTAGGCTCGCGGTCAATGGGCCACTGCACTTTTCAGTTGTTTTTGTGTATCCTATGGGCAGCGTATCATTTGTCACATAGAGAGTGATTGGCCGGGATTAAAGATTTGCGCGAGGTTTTGGGGAGCCTGTGGCTGCCTTCTTGAATGCCTAGAGACAGGGCGATTTGGTTAGAGCGTTCGGGATCAGTTCGGTGCCCAATTACCGTCGTAGACGAGCGCCGGCGTCAGAGCCTATCAGGCGATGTTCGCAGTAGTTGGACAGAGTTTTTCGGAAAGGGTCATTTCTTTGATTGGAGGATATCCGTCATGACTCTCGGGCGTTGTAGCGGTGCGTGGATTGATCAGACGGACAGAGGGCGATTCACGATTCATCTGCAATGACTTCGGAAGCCCCAGACTTGGGATCGCCTGACCACGACTGCATGCCCCCCGACGACGAGCGAGATCTTCTCAAGACCCCTCCTGCTTCCACAACCAATGGGCTGCCACCGGATTTCGACGCTGGCATCAAAACCTCTGCTGCCTGGACGGAATCACGAGATAAAGGTCGCTCGCTCTCCGACGAAGAGACAGATCCAAACGACCCCGAGCTAGATTACCTCCAAGTCTCTGGCAGACCCGCTAGGGCCTTGTACTCTTTCGAGGGAAAGCCGGAATTCAGGGAAGTCTGCGTCAGCGCCGGTGACGGGATTGAGGTCATCAGGGAGGAGGTCGGCGATGGCTGGAGTCTCGTCAAGCTCTTCGTCGAAAGGGGTGTAGAGCTCGGATTATTGCCCAGGTCATATTACACCGTAGGTATCGATGCGTGTCCAACTCCTCATATTGACGTGGGTCTAGTTCACTGCAGACTTCACATCTTCCCCATCCCATGGCAAAAGGGAGGCATCGAGCTCTTCCATCACACCAAGGGGATCTCCAAAGCTAGATCCCCACCCAATTATGCCCCAGCACACGGGGGAATGGTTCCCAAGTTTCCGCAGAAACCTCATGGGCGGCAAGAGCTTGAACCGATTTTCAAGTTTCGTCACAAGCGGAGCAGAGGAATGGGTTCTAAATGGTGCCCCAGAAGACAAGATCCCTCCCCCGGCCCATCACCGGTTGACTAGCGAACCGGATGAGGTGGTCGAAACGACCTTGTCCAGGTTTGGTGTCGCCGAAGAGGATATGCATTACGTGGATGAGGGACCATCCTGGAAGATCAAGGTCCCGCCTTTCCGCATCCTCGTTCACTCCCCGGCAAAACGGACATCTCACCTCACCGGATCATACACCGTCTACAGCGTAACGTCGTTCTTCCGACCACCAAACTCCGAAGAGAACCCCGAGATCGAATCTCACCGTGTGACGGTACAGCGTCGGTTTTCTCATTTTGTTGCCCTCCACACTGCTCTGTCACGTCGCCTTCCTGGGATCGCCCTGCCGCCTCTCCCAGAGAAGCAGTACGCTGGGAGGTTCAGTGAAGCGTTTATCGAAGCGAGGAGAGGAGACCTGGAGAGATACATCGGAAGGATCGTCAGGCATCCGGTAGCTCGGTACGCCGAAGTGCTGACTTTCTTCCTCAGTTGCGAGGATGACCTAGTAAGTCCTCGAGTGTCTCTAACTCACATCTCTACCCTAACCTAGATTCCGCAGGGATGGAAGCGAGGGATGCCCAAACATCTCAATATGCCACCCGCCGGTCCCTCGTTCTATGCGCACGTTTTCCACCCTGCCTACAATCTCGACACCGAGGAGCTGACAGAGACCGCGAACCGATTCGCAAATCATACTCAAGCGGTCGGGAAGGGCGTACAATGTTTGAGAAACATCTTTTC